>Ga0164315_10004760_pt1 | contig 10559 bp, 1 predicted proteins | sample GuaBasSedimGuay6_FD_113737 | JGI IMG/M metagenome (GOLD analysis project Ga0164315, IMG submission 113737) | Subseafloor sediment microbial communities from Guaymas Basin, Gulf of California, Mexico - Guay6, Core 4569-2, 0-3 cm | ecosystem: Environmental > Aquatic > Marine > Hydrothermal vents >...
CAAGAACCGAAGCGACGCCGACCGATCCACTCGAATGGGAACTCCAGCGCACGCTGGCTCTGAGACACCTCGCCGCGGTCGAGTCCGAATACGCCACCCCCGACCTCAGCGTAGCCAGCGAGATACTGGAGGGACGTCCGGCCGAAGAGATCCGAGACTGGGCGGCGAGTCACGAACTAGACCTGATCGTATTGGGCAGCCATGGCTCGAGTGGTTGGACGGAATGGAGCCTTGCCAGTACGGCGCGGAAGCTGATCGAGGGGATCCCCGGCTCTGTCCTGCTGGTGCCAGCCTGGTCGATTCAGGAGCCGCTGAAACGCAAAGTCACCTACAATCGCGTTCTCGTTCTCCTCGACGGATCGCGGCGGGCCGAAAGCGCCCTCCCCGTGGCAATGAGCGTGGCCCGCGCCCACGGCTCAGACGTGATCCTTCTTCACGTCGTCCCTCATCCCGAACGCTCGTGCCCCAGTCCACTCGAGGAGGGGGAGCACGATCTCGAGCAACGCCTCATCGATCGCAACATGCGCGCCGCCCGGCTCTATCTGGAAGACATACGCAAACGCGTGGCACGCAGCGGCTTGCATGTAAACGCCCTGGTGACGATCGACGGTGATGTTCGCAGCGAAATTCTGCGTCACATCGCCGTGGATCACATCGATTTGCTGGTCTTCTCGGGACACGGGAGCGGTGGGCGGGCGGAGCTTCCCTTCGGCAGCGTTGCAGGTTTCCTGTTGGAGCATGCCACCGTACCCTTGCTCGTCGTACGGGACCGAACCGCCCAGACCTCGCGACCCCCGGTCCGAAGCCGCAACCTCGGTCCCGCGCGACTCCCGCAACTCGCGGACTCGTGACGAGACCAGATTCTTCATGGCATGAGCCAACGAGCCTGATCTCCGAGGCCGAGGCGCTCGCGCGCCTGCACGCCCCTTCAGATCAGACACCGGGCTCGATTCCCAGCCTCGTCGGGCTCCCGAAAATATCCAGCTGGCTGTCCGATGCCCAGGCCGTCCTCCCCGAGCAGCCCGATGCCGCGAAGGCGGCTGAGTGGCTGATGGACAATGCCTATGTGGTCGAACGCGCTGCGCGAGAGATCCAAACGGATCTGCCACGCGGCTACTACAGGCGCCTGCCCGCTCTCGCCGTCGACGATGACTCCCGCCCCCCACGCATCTATGCATTGGCGCACGAAATCGTCGTCGCCACGAGCCTCCAGCTCACGACCGAATCCATCCGCCGCTTCGTATCCGCATACCAAAGGGTCGAGATGCTCGATCTCGCGGAGCTATGGGCGCTCCCGACGATGCTTCGATTGAGTTGTCTCGAGGTGATCGTCTCGTCGGTGCAGCGATTATCTCCCGAACTCCCGACACCCTTCGAGATCGTGCGTCGCGAGAATCTGCCCCTGCATCTCGACGACACGGAGTGCGTAGCGCGAAGCGTCCGCGGCCTCGTGACGCTCAACTCGATCTCATGGCCCGAGTTCATCCAAAAAACCAGTGCAATCGATGCCGTGCTTCGGCAGGACCCCTCCGCGGCCTATTCGAATATGGACAACTCGACACGCGACCAATATAGGAAGTCCGTAGAGGACCTCGCGCGACGGTCCCATCGTGACGAACCAGACGTCGCCCGCCGCGCCCTGACGCTCGCTCGCCGCGTGACCGACGGGGGCCGTTCGAGACATGTTGGCTACTGGCTCATCGCCGGGGGGCGCAAACGGCTCGAGCAGTCTTTGCGATATAGAATCAGCTGGGCCGAGCGAGGCAGAAGGCGGCTTCGCAGGCACGCGACCGGCGTCTATCTCGGTGCGCTCTTCTTTCTGACCGCAGTGTTCGTTCTGCTTCCGGGCTTCTATCTGGCGCGGACGGAAGCCGGTCTCGCAATCGGGAGCGCCGCCCTGGCATTGCTCTTGCTACCCGCCTCGATGCTGGCGATCAGCGTCCTCCACTGGACAATTTTCAAACTTCTGCCGCCGACGGTGCTCCCAAAACTCGCCTTCGACGCTGGAATCCCGGTCGATTGCAAGACCGCCGTCGTCATTCCAAGCCTACTCGGCAGCATCGAGGACGCGGAAGGCCTGTTGCGCCAGATCGAACGTCACCGGTTATCGAACCCCGACCCCAATCTGCAATTCGTGTTGCTCACCGGCTTTCCAGAGGCCGACGAGCCTCACCGCCCCGAAGATTCCGCCATTCTCGACCGAGCCGTGCGCGGTATCGCGGAACTCAATCGCCGAACCGATCCCAACGGCCCCGGCCCCTTTCATCTCCTACACCGAGAGCGTCGGTTCAACCCGATCGAGGGGCATTGGATGGGTTGGGAACGCAAGCGCGGCAAACTCGACGAGTTCAACCGTCTCTTGCTCGGAGAGGAGGTCGACAGCTTCGAGGTCCGCGAAGGCAGCGCGTCCGCGCTCAATGCCATTCGCTTCGTCATCACTCTCGATTCGGATACCGAACTGCCTCAGGGCACAGCGGCCCGTCTAATTGGAACCCTCGCCCATCCACTGAATCAAGCCGTGACCGACGCGGACTCGGGGCGAGTTCGGGCGGGCTACACCATCATTCAGCCACGCGTGGAAACGTCCCCCAAGAGTGGGAACCGCTCTCTATTCACCCGGCTCTACTGCGGCGACACCGCGATCGACATCTACAGTCATGCGGTTTCGGATGTCTATCAGGATCTCTTCGGAACCGGAATCTACGTCGGCAAGGCGATCTACGATCTTGCTGCATTCTCAAGGAGCCTGGCGGGTCGCGTTCCCGAGAACGCGCTCGCAAGTCATGATCTCTTCGAGGGCGTCCACGGCCGCGCCGCGCTGGCCAGCGACATCGTCCTCTACGAGGATTATCCGCCCAGCTATCTGGCCTTCGTCCGCCGATATCATCGTTGGGTTCGTGGCGACTGGCAACTCATTCCCTGGCTGCGCCGACGCGTTCCCAGCGCGAGCCTCGACTATCTGCCGAATCGCTTCGCAACGATCGATCGCTGGAAGATCATCGACAATCTTCGACGAAGCCTGCTGCCCCTGGCTCTCTTCTTGTTGCTCGTTTCAGGATGGACGTGGATTCCCGGAAATCCGCTTGCATGGACCGCGTTCGCAATCCTCGCACCGGCCGGTCATCTTTTCATCGACTTCGCCAGCGGACTGGTCCGCGAGCGCTGGCAGTTCTCTCACGCGCTTTCTCGCAGTTTTTCCGAAGGTGTCGCACGTTGGCTGTTGCTTCTCGTCTTCTTGCCTCACCAGGCAGCAGTCACGGCCGACGCGATCCTTCGTACACTCGTTCGTGTCGTCATCACGAAACGTCACCTGCTCGAGTGGACCTCGGCCGCCCATGCAGCCGCGGCTATCGCGCGACGAAACCCGGTGGCCATCTCCTGGTCGGAAATGGCAACTGCGCCGCTGGCCGCGCTGGCCACCGGCGCAGTGCTGTACTACTGGCGCCCGAGCGCACTACTGGTCGCTTCGCCACTCCTGATCCTCTGGATCGCCTCGCCGGAGATCGCCCGTCGCATCAGCCGTCCGAGGTCCGCGCGGCGAGAGCGGCTCCCAACAGACGACATCGCCTTCCTACGCGGCATCGCCCGCCGCACCTGGCTCTTCTTCGAATCGTTCGTCGGTCCCGACGGGCATTGGCTTCCGCCCGATAATTATCAAGAGGATCCCGGCCGAGTGGTCGCACACCGAACCTCGCCGACGAACATCGGCATGCTCTTGCTCTCGACGCTCGCGGCCTACGACCTCGGATATATCGGCCTCGCGCAGATCGTGATCCGACTACGCAACACGTTGAACACCGTTGCGGGGCTCACGCACTACCGTGGCCATCTCCTCAACTGGTATCACACGCTGACACTCGAGCCGCTGCAACCACGCTATGTCTCGACGGTCGACAGCGGAAATCTTGCCGCAGCACTCTTTGCGGTCGAAACCGGCTCGTCGGAGATGCTGAATGAACCCTGTCTGCGTTCGGAACGCTGGCAAGGCCTGGCCGACACGATCGCGCTCCTCGGCCAGAATACGGCAGACCTCCTGCAAGGAGAAGACGCCCCGCATGCGGCCGAATTCGAGAAACACGTAACGAAGATGCACGAGTTCGTTCTCGACGCACGGGACAAGCCAGCGGAGTGGGCCATCGCGCTGCTGTCGGTCGAGGCACAATGTGCAGAACTCGACGGCATTCTGCTTCGTACGGCGACCGACCGCCGCCATGCCGTCGACGTGCCGGCGTTCAACGACGTTCGGCTCTGGCTGACACGCGCGCGTGACCACATCCGGGGCATGTCGCATGAAATCGAATTTCTCGCGCCCTGGCTGAATGTGTTCGCGACGACATCCCTTCCGGCGGAAAACCAGCCTTCTACATCCGAACTGGCGCGGTGCCACGCCCTGCTCGTGGATCTTCTCACTCCGACCATGCCGCTGGGAGAAATCGAATCCCGCTGCGAGGACGCGATGCGCTTCGTTGTCGAAGCGCATGAACGACTCCACACGCTCGGGGCGATCGACGATGATGCGCCCCAACAAGACGACGCAGCGTGGCTCCGAGAGATCGAGAAGGCCATCGCCACCGGGTCCACAAATGCGAAAGAACTCAAAGCCGATCTGTCACGGCTCTCCGCACAAGCAGAACACGAGGCACTCGGCATGGACTTCGGCCTGGTCTACGACCCGCAGGTCCGACATTTCTTCATCGGATACAACGTCACAGCCGACGAGATCGACTCCCATCATTACGACCTCCTCGCATCGGAAGCACGACTGACGAGCTTCGTTGCCATCGCGAAAGGAGACGTGCCGGCCGAGCACTGGTTCTCGCTCGATCGTCCACTGACGCATACCGAAGGTGCGGTCGCGCTGCTCTCCTGGGGTGGCACGATGTTCGAGTACCTGATGCCCCCGCTCCTCGCACACAGTCATCCGGGCACTCTGCTGGCGGAGAGCCAACGAGCGGCGGTCACGGAACAGATCGCGGACGCCCAACGGCGGAACATGCCCTGGGGCGTATCCGAATCGGGTTTCGCCGCCTTCGACGCCGACCAGAACTACCAATATCGCGCCTTCGGCGTACAAGGTCTCGGCCGCAAGCGCGGACTCGATGACGATCGCGTCGTCGCGCCCTACGCATCCGCCCTCGCCCTGCCCCTTTTTCCGGCGGCGGCCGCACAAAACCTGAAGCGACTCTGCGAATTGGGGATGCTCGGCAGATACGGCCTCTACGAAGCAATCGATTTCACGCCCAGCCGACTGCCGGAGGGACAGGAAAAGGCCATCGTCGCCTCCCACATGGCTCACCACCAGGGAATGATTCTTGCCTCGATCGACAACCTGTTATGCGGCGATCTGCTCGTCAGGCGCTTCGAATCGAACGCCCGCGTCCAAGCGACGAATCTGCTCCTGCAGGAACGCATCCCCGGGCGAGTTCCACTCGAGGAGTCATTGAGTGCGCCACCACGAATCCAACCGTCTCTTTCCGAGCAGCCGGTAGATCTCTTTCCGTGGCGTCCGGTTCCGACGAATGCCTCTCCAAACGTCCACCAGCTGGGCAATGGCCGCCTGGCATCCCGCGTGACCGAATCGGGCGGTGGCGCGCTCAGCTGGCGCGCGCACGCGATCACGCGCGACTTGCCCGATGGAACTCTCGACGCTGCGGGACTCTGGATCTACGTACAGGATCGTGAAACCGATGCCATCTGGTCCGTGGGGCGCCAACCGACCGATGGCGACGTCGGCTCGGTCGACGTCGTATTCCACGGACACATGGTGGAGCTACACCGGCGCCAACACGGGATCGCCCTCCGAACAGACATTGCGATCGCCGCCGCCGACGACATCGAGGTCCGACGGGTCACCGTCGTGAACGAGACCAATCGACCCCGCTCGCTCACTTTCACGAGCTACGGCGAGGTCGTACTCGCACCGGCACGTGACGATCTTCAGCACCTGGCCTTCAGCAAGCTGTTCGTCGAAGCGAAACACGTTCCAGCGCTCGACGCGTTGGTTTTCACACGGCGTCCCCGCGATCCGAACGAACACTTCCCGATGCTGATGCACCGACTCGTGTCGGACTCGCCCGCGCTGCGCTGCACGGGATTCGAAACCGACCGCGAGCGCTTCCTGGGTCGCAACGGAAGCATTCGCCGGCCGTGCGGCCTCGAGAAGGATCTCTCCGGCCAGCAGGGGTCGACCCTCGATCCGATCCTGGCACTCCAGGCAGAGATCGACCTCGCGCCCTTCGCCACAGAGCAGTTCGCATTCGTCACCATCGCGGGATCATCGCGACAGTCCATCCACGAAACGGCAGCGCGATACCAGACCCTGACCTCCTTCGAATGGCTGCTGGCAGACGCGCATGCAGAAGCCGGGCGGGAAGCGAGCCGTCTCGGGCTCGAAGCTGCGCAACACCCGGAGTTTCAGGCCCTTCTCTCTACGCTCCTGGCCTCGCACGCCGAACTTCGTGCGACTCCTGGATTAGGCGCGGAAAACCACCTGGGACAGCAGGACCTCTGGGGTCTTGGCATCTCGGGGGACTACCCGGTGCTGCTGCTCAAGATCTCCGACGGCACCCAAGGCGGTCTACTGGCTGAGTTGATTCGCGCCCATCGGCTCTGGCGCAAGCGGGGTGCGAGCATCGACCTGGTATTTCTGTCCCGAGCAGCGACGAGCTATCGAGACGATGAGTGGGAGGATGTCCGTCAGATGATCGAAGAACTCGGCGCCGCCGAGTGGCTCGACCGACCGGCCGGGATCCATCTGATCCGGGCCGATCAGGTGTCAAGGAAGCATAGAATGCTGCTCGAAGTCTCAGCGGCCGCTGTCCTCGACGGGGACCTCGGCCCTCTGCGCGAGCAGCTCACACCGCGCGAGATCGAGCCCCGCTCTCTACCTCGATTGGAACCGACCCGATGGGCGGCCGCGTTCGATTCCGCTCCGGCCCTGGAGCGGCCAACGGACCTGCTCTTCGACAACGGCCTCGGCGGCTTCTCTCCGGATGGTCGCGAATATGTGATCCATCTCGCTCCCGGACAGTCAACTCCGGCACCCTGGTGCAACGTATTGGCGAACGACAACTTCGGAAGTCTCGTGACCGAAGCCGGCGGGGGCTACAGCTGGGCGGGCAACAGCGGAGAATTCCGACTGACGCCCTGGTCCAACGATCCCGTTCTCGATCCCGCTAGCGAGTCGCTCTATCTCCGCGACGAAGAAACCGCAGAGGTCTGGAGCCCGACACCGGGACCGGCGGGATCGGACCTGACTTGTCAGATCCGTCATGGAGCGGGCTACACCGAATGGAGACAGAACGGCCGGGGACTGGCTTGTGATGTCCGCGTCTTCGTCCCGCCGGACGATCCGGTCAAGGTCGTCGAACTCCATCTATGCAATCATGAAAATCGGCCCCGACGAATCACGGCCACCTACTATGCCCGCTGGCTGCTAGGCCGTGTTCCCGAACAGGGCGTCTCGCACGTGGTCGTAGACTACGACGCACCGACCCGATCCTTGCATGCCCGCAATTGCTGGAATCGCGACTTCGACAATCAGATCGCCTTCTTGACATCCGACCGGGAGCCCCATGGCTTCACTGCGGACCGAACGGAATTCCTCGGTCGAGAAGGGGACGCTCGAAATCCGGCCGCCCTGCGGTGTATTGGTCTCAGCGGGACCCTCGGTGCCGGTCTGGATCCCTGCGGAGCACTCCAGATCCATCTCGACATCGGGCCACAGGAAGAGATTCGAACGCATTTCGTCCTCGGTTCGGGGCATGACGCAGATCATGCCAGCGAACTCGCGCGTCGGTGGCGAAATCCGATCCACGTCGTCGAGGCCTCGCGGCAGCTGACGACCCACTGGGATTCGCTGCTCTCCGCCGTGACGATCCGAACGCCCGAGCCCGCAATGGATCTCTTGATCAATCGTTGGGCCCTCTACCAGACACTCACATCTCGAATCCTGGCGCGAACCGGCTTCTACCAGTCGAGCGGTGCATTCGGATTCCGCGACCAAATCCAGGACGTCCTCGCCCTTCTCCATTGCGACCCGTCCCGAACGAGGGCCCACCTTCTCGAGTGTGCGAGTCGTCAATTCGAGGAGGGAGATGTTCTCCATTGGTGGCACCCGCCCCTGGGCCGCGGGGTTCGAACGCGTTGCTCGGACGATCTCCTGTGGCTTCCCTATGCGACCGCACTCTATGTCGAAGCGACTGGAGACAAGCAGATTCTCGACGAGGAGGTCCCTTTCCTCTCTGCACCCAGGCTCACAGAGGACGAGCACGAGCGCTATGACCTCTACGTGCATGGCGACACGCACGCCTCTCTCTTCGAACATTGCCGCCGCGCGCTCGAGCTCGGCTTGACACACGGGTCCCACGGTCTCCCACTCATCGGAGCGAGCGACTGGAACGACGGCATGAACCGGGTCGGGTCCCAAGGGCGCGGCGAAAGCGTCTGGTTGGGCTGGTTTGCGGGTGCCACTGCAACGGGATTCGCTTCGCTGTGTGAGATCCACGGTGACGTCGAAGCTTCGAAGACCTGGCGCGAACGGGCGCGGGAACTCTTCGCGACGGTGAACGACGAAGGCTGGGATGGAGCATGGTACCGCCGCGCATTCGACGACGAAGGTCTACCATGGGGCGCGGCGACATCGGATGAGTGCCGGATCGACTCGATCGCCCAGTCATGGGCCGTGCTCTCCGGCGGCGCGCCGCCGGAGCGGGCGACACAAGCCCTGCGCTCTGCAGAGTCCATGCTGATTCACGAGGAGGACAAGGTCGCTTGTTTGCTCTGGCCTCCCTTTGACCTAACGGCCCGCGACCCCGGATATATCAAGAGCTACCCGCCGGGCGTTCGCGAGAATGGCGGCCAATACAGCCATGCGGCCGCCTGGCTCGGATGGGCATTCGCGCAGAATGGGGACGCTGACCGTGCGATCGAAATATTCCGAATGCTCAACCCGATCGAGCGCACGCATAACGCCGAATCGCTGCGCCGGTATCGACTCGAGCCCTATTGCATCGCGGCGGACATCGCGAGCGTCGCGCCCCATGCCGGGCGTGGAGGATGGAGCTGGTATACGGGCGCGGCGGCGTGGACCTGGCGTCTCGCAGTGGAGGCGATTCTGGGACTACGCCGAGTCGGAGACCAATTCCGGATCGAGCCTCATATTCCGCAGTCCTGGCCCGGGTTCGAAGCGACTATTCGCACTCGAGAGGGCGTTCTCGAGATCGTCGTCGACAATAAACCGAGTTCGCCGAGCGAGCCGTTCGAGATCCTCGTCGATGGATCGCGGGTCTCGGGTAACCTGGTCGATTCTCCCACCCACGATGCGACACGACGAGTGATGGTGAAAATGGGAATTCGCGACGCTTCCGAGACCCATGTCGAAACCTGAGCTGCGCAACGCACAGGTTTCGTGTCGTCTCCCTTGAGCTACGTTATGGTCGCGGACAACCGCCCGAAACGACAGCTGAAGCGACCCCGCCGGTACCATGAAGACCAGGACTCGATGGCATTCACGCAGTATGGGAGTGACAGGATTGGACAGCGCAAACCCGGAAGGCTCTGCTGCGACACGACCGCGCGTGCGCCTGCTCGCGGCGGCCACCGGATTGGTCGTCGTCCTCGCAGCAGCCGCGTTCCTGCTGATTCGCCGAGAGGACGACAGATCGAACGAACTCGTGCTCTATGGAAACATCGACATCCGCGAGGTCGACCTGGCCTTCAATGAGAGCGACCGGATCATCGCGATGCACGCGGAAGAAGGAGATGCGGTCGTAGCCGGACAGCTTCTGGCTGAACTCGATGCATCGCGCCTCGAACACGTCGAACTCGAGGCGGAGGCGAGAGTTGCCGCTCAACAGGCTGTGGTCGCGCGCTTCGAGCACGGAAGCCGACCCGAGGAAATCCAACGTGCCCGTGCGGACGTGGCCGCCGCCGACGCGGAGCTGACCGACGCGCGTCTCTCCCACGAGCGTAGAGACCAATTGGCCAAAGCAAACGTCGCATCCCAACAGCTCGCTGACGATGCTCGCGCGGCACACTTGATGTCGGAAGCACGTATGCAAGCCGCGCAAGAAAATCTGCGACTGGCGATCGAAGGACCTCGCGTAGAAGACATCGCGGTGGCTCGTGCACAACTTCGTGCCGACCAGAACGCCCTCGAACTGGCCCGACATCGCTTGAACGATACCAAGCTCTACGCGCCCGCCACGGCCACCGTCCTGACACGGATTCTCGAGCCCGGCGCGGTCGTGCTCCCCAACTCACCCGCCTACACCCTGGCTCTGACCGACCCTGTCTGGGTCCGCGCCTATCTCTCCGAAAGTGATCTGGGACGGGTTTTTCCAGGAATGAAGGCTGAAATCATCAGTGATTCCTTCCCCGATCGTACGTACGCGGGCTGGGTCGGATTCATCTCCCCGACCGCCGAGTTCACACCCAAACCAGTCGAGACACCGGAGCTACGAACGAGCCTCGTCTATCGGACGCGGATCTTCGTACACAGCCCTGATCACACTCTACGCCAGGGCATGCCGGTCAGCGTCCGCTTGCCGCTCGACCAG
>Ga0164315_10004761_pt1 | contig 10558 bp, 9 predicted proteins | sample GuaBasSedimGuay6_FD_113737 | JGI IMG/M metagenome (GOLD analysis project Ga0164315, IMG submission 113737) | Subseafloor sediment microbial communities from Guaymas Basin, Gulf of California, Mexico - Guay6, Core 4569-2, 0-3 cm | ecosystem: Environmental > Aquatic > Marine > Hydrothermal vents >...
GATTTGATTTAATTCAGTATATCTTGAACAACCACCCTGAACATCGATAGGATACGCAAATGACTGCCAATGAACTGCGACATAAATACATAGATTTTTTCACCTCCCGGGGCCATGCGGAAATTTCCGGAAAATCTCTCATCCCTGAGAACGATCCGACGGTGCTTTTTACAACCGCCGGCATGCACCCGCTTGTGCCCTATCTGCTGGGTCAGGACCATCCCGCCGGTGCCCGTCTGGTTGATGTACAGAAATGCATCAGAACCGGGGATATTGAAGCGGTGGGGGACTCTTCTCACCTCACATTTTTTGAAATGATGGGGAATTGGTCGCTCAGGGACTATTTCAAGAAAGAGGCTCTTACCTGGAGTTATGAGTTTCTCACCAGTGAAGAGTATCTGGGTCTGGATAAAAACAGGCTTTCAGTGACCGTTTTTGAAGGTGACAATGATGCGCCCTTCGATCAGGAGTCCTACGACACCTGGGTGACTCTGGGAATCCCCGAAGAGAGAATCCATAAACTTCCCAAGGAAGACAACTGGTGGGGCCCTGCCGGTGCCACCGGACCCTGCGGCCCGGACTCTGAAATGTTCTACGACACGGGAATCGATGCCTGCGGCTCTGACTGCCGGCCGGGCTGTTCCTGCGGCAAGTATTTTGAAATCTGGAACGACGTGTTCATGCAGTACGACAAGCAGGCCGACGGTTCCTACAAACCCATGGCCAAACCCTGCGTGGATACCGGTATGGGTGTTGAGCGTACCATAACCATGCTTCTGGGTGAGAAGAATGTTTATGAGACTGACCTCTTCGCCGACATCATTAAAACTATCGAAAACATATCAGGCAGAAAATATCAGGAAAATGAAGATACTGTACAATCCTTCCGTGTGATAGCAGACCATGTGAAAACCGCCACCATGATTCTCGGGGACGAGAACAGCATCAAACCTTCGAATCTCGGTCAGGGCTACATCCTGCGCCGACTGATTCGTCGGGCGGTACGCCACGGGCTGAAGCTGGGTATTGAAACTGACTTTCTCGGACGTATCGCCGATTCGGTAATCGGTATTTACAAAGGGGTTTTTGATGAGCTTAAAGACCGACGGGATGTGATTATCAGTGAACTGGCCCTGGAAGAGGCTCAGTTCCGTAAAACTCTGGAACACGGACATAAAGAGTTCGACAAACTGCTTCCCAATCTTCAGCGCAACCCGAAAAAAATAATTCCGGGGCGGGTGGCTTTCCGCCTCTACGACACCTACGGATTCCCGGTGGAACTCACCGAGGAACTGGCCGCTGAAAACGGCATGACTGTAGACCGCTCAGGTTTTGACGAGGCTTTTAAAAAACATCAGGAAACGTCGAAAAAAGGCGCCGATAAAACTTTCAAGGGCGGCCTGGCCGACGATTCGGTGATGTCCACCCGGTATCACACCGCCACTCATCTGCTTCACGAAGCACTACGGCTTATTTTGGGCGACCATGTGGCCCAGAAAGGCTCGAATATCACCGCTGAGCGTTTGCGATTCGACTTTGTTCATCCCCAGCCTATGACAGCTGAAGAAAAAGAGGCCGTTGAAAAACTGGTGAATGAGAAAATAGCCGCAAATCTTCCGGTAAGCCTGAAAACCATGACCCTCCAGGAAGCCCGGGATATGAACGCCAGGGCTCTCTTTGAGGGCAAGTATGATGAGCAGGTGAAGGTTTACAGCATTGGGGATTTTTCTACCGAGGTTTGCGGCGGCCCCCATGTGGAAGCTATTGGAGAACTCGGAAAATTTAAAATTGCCCGGGAGCAATCCAGCTCCCGGGGTGTCCGTCGCATTCGCGCTGTGTTAACCGGCGGGGACTAAGTATGTAAAGCCTGATAGTACTCATCAATCTGTGTGCTGCTCAGGCCCAGGCTCCTGTAATCTTCCAGAATCTCAATGGCTTTACTGCGTTTTGCCAGTTTTTCGTAGCATTCGGCAGCTTCCATGTAGATTCGGGCGTTTTTAGGTTCTTTAGGTATTAATCCCTTGAGTAATACCAGAGATTCCTCGTAGTTCCCCTGATTCTTTGCAATAAGCGCCAAACCAAGCTCTGCGTAAAGATCGTACTCAATATCCAGAGCTTTACGGTAGTATCTTTCGGCATCGTCAAGTTGTTCCAGATTTCTGCAGGCATCACCGGCCCGGGTGAGGATTACTTTATTTTCAGGATCTTTTTCCAATATCTGATTCCAGCATTCCAGAGACTCTTCCGACCGGTTTAAACCCCGGAAACAGTCGGCAAGTCCGTAAAATGCATAAAAATTCCCCGATTGAATGGCCAGCGCCCTTTCAAAATAGGGTATACCTTCTGCGAATAATTTCAGCTTCCGGTAACAGTTCCCGATGGATGTCAGTACCCGTATATCGATTCGGTCTCCTACCAGATTTTCCATTTCCTTCCAGTATTCAAGGGCCTCTTCATATTCCTTGAAATCGTAAAGTAAATGCCCCAGGCCTATCAGTGCATAAGAGTTGGTGTTGTCTATTTCCAGAACATGGAGGTAGATTTTTTTCGATGCGGAGAATTTTCTCACCTTTCGGTATGCATCGGCCACCCGGGTGAGTACCGTAATATTCTTATCGTCGTGTTTGAGGTATTCTTCCCAGATTTCTATGGCCCGGTTGAACTGACCCATGGCTTTATAGCAATCTGCCAATCCGAACAGGGCATAATTGTTTCCCGGATGGAATTTAAGGCACTCCCGGTAATACTCTCCGGCTTCCTTGAAGTGTTTCTCTTTGCGGTGTGCATCTCCAAGACCGACCAGAGCGTAGTTGTTATCAGGCTGCACAGGAATAATTTTTTCAAAGTTTTCTATGGCACGGCGGGTTAAACCCTCTTTAAGAAGCTGATAGCCCTGCTTTGAGAGTTCTGATATCTCAGATTGCTGCTCCGGGGTGAGGTTACTCATCTTTCATCCATTCCCGAACCACACTGGCCATTCGCTCAATCAGGAAATCCATCCTGCTTTGTGAAGGTGCGAGGCTGTAAAGTCTGTAGGCCTCCCAGAATTCGGCCTTTTTGTAATGGTAATCTCCCGCCCGGATAATTCCGTCGGAGTACCCCAGAGTAAGAAATATTTTTTCAGCTGTGGCGATATTTCCTTCGTTAAAAAGCTGGTTGGCCTTTCTGATAAGAGCAGCCCTCCGGGATGATTCAACTTCGGTTCTTGCCGGGGCTGTTACTTTTAAAAAACCTTCCCGGGGCATCTCAGCCATATCCTACATTGTTCCTTTGGTTGACATCCCCGCCTCACCGCCGTCTTTCGGGGTGTAGGCTTCAGAGAGAGCCCGGCCCGCCGCTTTAAAAAGGGCTTCAGCGGCATGATGCCCGTTTTCCGAATACCGGGTAGTAAGGTGGAGGTTGAGCTTTCCTGCAACAGCAAGGCCCCAGAAAAATTCACGGAGGAGGAAAAGATCAAAATCACCGGCTTTAAGCTGAGCCCATTCAACATTCCATTTCAGATATGGCCGGCCGCAGGCATCCACAACAGCCTCGCTCAAGGCATCATCCATAGGAATGACGGCAGATCCGTATCGGCGTATTCCGCTTGATTCTTTACGTGCCTGCTCCAGTGCGGCACCGATAACCAGACCGGTATCCTCCACCAGGTGGTGGGGGTCTACATCGATATCCCCGGCTGCTTTCACTTCCAGACGGAATCCTCCATGAAAAGACATGGCATTGAGCATGTGGTCGAAGAAGGGCAGGCCGGTTTCGAGTTTCGATGGACCTTCTGCGTTCATATCAAGTTTTACCAGGATATCAGTTTCTTTGGTGCTGCGGTGAATCTCAATCATGATTTCTCCCTCATCATAATATCGGCCAATTCTCCGATTTCACGATAGTGGAGTTTAAAGTAAGCGGAATTTGCGATGAGCCGCACCTTGATATCTGCCATATCCACAAGAATTTCCAGTCCGTTAGCCGCCAGGGTATTCCCCGTTTCCACCAGATCGACAATGTAGGGGGCCAGCTTCAGCACCGGAGCCAGCTCGACACTGCCACCCAGACGTATGATTTTTACCGGGATTCCCCGACGGTGAAACCAGTCCCGGGTCATCCGGACATAACTGGTGGCTACTCTTACGGTTCCCCCCGGTATTTCCGGGGAGGGTGTACCGGTTGGGGCGGCAACACAGAGCCGGGTTCCTCCGAAAGGAAGGGTGAGTACCCGGGTGAACGAAAGACCGGATTCGGCCGCAGTGTCGTCTCCCACGATGCCAAGACCGGCAATTCCGTGATGAACATAGGTGGGAAGATCGTGGTTCTTCACCTTGTAGACTTCCAGTCTGCCGGTGGAATCCACCGTGGAGAGTTTTCGGGAACCAAAACTGATATCCATTCCCCTCTGGGCGAGGTGAGAAACAACCGAATCAAGAAGGCGACCCTTGGGCAGGGCTATGGTGAGAGGTTTGGAGTTGTTCTTCATGAGATGGCAACCCTCCCGCCCTTCTTTCTTTTTTCACCGGCATCTTTATAGCGGCTTGAAAAGTCCAATCCCTCTGCCAGGCTGATGGGTGCTTTTTCGGCGGCATCGGCGGCATAGGTACTTAATGGTTCTATTTTCCGCATCATCAGGCTGAACCCAGCAGCAGGTGCTGAGGATCCGAATGAGCCTAAAAGACTGTCGTAGCGTCCACCGGAAGCTACAGCCGAGTTTGCACCTTCCACATAGGCTTTCACCGTGAAGCCTGTGTAGTAAGGCATGCCTCCATGTTCTGAGAGGTCGATTCGTATATTTTCCAATGAAGCGGTCTCCGAGAGGGTGAATGCCAGGGTTTTAAGCTTTTCTACCGCTTTACCGATGCCGCTGCCACTGCCACTGTCCGATGGAATCGCCTTTACAAGTGCCGGACTGTCGGCAGCAAACTCTTCGGGAGTTCCCAGAAATAACAGAAGATTTGTGCGTTCTTTTACGGCACTCAAACCGGATTTTTCAAAAAACCGGCACATTCCATCTTCGTCCCGGATTTCCAGCAGATTTCCTGCCTCCACGGAATCCGCTTTTCCTTCCAATACCGCATCAAGAAGGGCTCTGGATCCGATATGCATCCGCCATTCGGGAAGCTTCATTGCCGAAAGAAGATCCTGAAGAAGCATCAGTACTTCCAGATCGCCGTCCATACCCTTTAAACCGATCAGTTCGGCACCGGACTGAAAAAATTCATCACTGGAAATATCTTCATCCTCCTGATGACGGATTATGCTGTCGGCGTAATAAACACGCCGGGGCAGCGGGGCATTTTTCAGGGATAGTCCCATCTGTTTGGCCAGGAAGAGGGTGATGTCCGATCGGAGCATCAGGAGTTCTCCTTTCCTGTCGGGGAATCGGTAACTCCGCTCCTCCTGGGCATGGCTGAGAAGAGGGCGGTAGGTTTCAAAATAATCAAACACCGGTGTAAGAACCGGCAGATATCCCCAGGACTCAAAATGGCTTTCGGTCAGGCGTAAAAGCTGACGATGGCGGTAGGCCTCTTCCAGAAAGAATCCCTCTGTTCCCTGGGGTGTGCGTAGTCGTTGTCTGTTTTCCGGATTCATGAATGCTATTATGCCCGGAGCTTCAAAAGCGGTCTACATCCTTCAGTTGCTATTCGCCCAGGCGACGACACCATCGGCTATTCTCAAAGCATCCTGCTCCCGAAGATTTGCCGAGCGCAGAGCCCAGGCGTTCCTTGTGTAGTGGATGTTTCTCACCTCAATGAGAACCGCCGCATCCGCGGGGTTGTGTTCCAGTACCCGCAGGGGTTGGTTATGAATAATCGATCCGTTTCCCAGGTAGGGTACCAGGGCCGATGCAAAACTCCGGGATCTTTCTTTTTCCGCATCATCTTCACCGTCAAAGAGCACAGCCGTACCTTCGGGCAGATCCGGTGTATTATCCGCATGGATACTGATATACAGGGTGCCGTTCTGTTTCCCCGATAGCGGCACACTGCCAATCTGCTCGCCGGCAATGGTTTTCCTCAGGTTCAGTCCATCGGTGGTGCCCACCGGGCGGTAACCGCCATTGCCGTTCTGGGCGGCCTGGTTGTACACCTCGTTTTTCCGGTGAACGAAGGTTTGCCGGGCATCTGTCCCGTTACGGATGTGATGATCCGGGGAAATAATCGTCAGAGATACCGATGCGCCGTGGCGGTAGAGGGAGCGGTAGAGACGCAGGGATACATCGTAGGCATACTCATCCTCGGTTATCACTACCGGGTTGCCGTTTCCATCGGCAACGGTAACGATGGCACCGGGATCCAGACCGCCGTGTCCGGGGTCAATTACAATATGCCAGCCTCTCAGACTGTTATCGATTTTGGGAAGTGAGGCGATTTCACCCTTGAATATATCAAGAACCTGCCTGCTCCGGCGGTAATCAACGGAAGCAGAGGCATCGGGAGACTCCCAGTAATCGTCCCGGGGCTGGCTCTGTTTTTTGGGAAAACTGAAAAAATATTCGCCCCGGACAGGTGGCCCATCGTTTTCGATACGCTGAACTGGAACCGAGGCCAGAACAACTTCAGGTTCTCGGGGTAACTCCGCATCCGAAGGGCTTAAACCGGGAAAGAGAACCAGCAGCTGCCCCGGATGAATCACATCCTTCTCCAGATTATTCCAGGATTTCAGTTCATCCATACTCAAGGAGTACTGCCGGGCTATGGTCCACAGGGATTCCCCATTTTTTACTTGATGACCCTCAGGCCGTGGCGCTTTGACTGTCAGCAGCTGTCCTGGGTGAATCATGTCGCTTTCAAGAGAGTTGTACATTCGCAGCTCTCCGATACTCAGTCCGCTGCGTATGGCAATATCCAGAAGCGTATCTCCGGGAATTACCCGATAGCGTCCCTCGGGCAGGGGTGCAGGGATGTTGATTTTATCTCCGATTTGCAGATTATCACCGGTAAGAGCGTTGTACCGGCGTAGATAATCCAGATCGACTTTGAACTCAACAGCCAGTGCAGAGAGACTGTCTCCCGGGCGGACTTCCAGAGAGGAAATCCCTTTTGTGGGTATCTGGAGCCTTTCACCTGGATGAATTGTTTCATCTTCCAGAGAATTGGCTCTGATTATCCAGTTTACCGGTATATCAAAGTGCCGGGAGAGTCCGTAGAGGGTATCTGACTGAGCCACCGTGTAGTTCAGGGCTTCAGAATCGGCAATACCCACCAATGCGAAAATGAGAATGAACATGAAAAGTACAGAGTCGTGGAACCTGTTGAATATAAGCGACACGGTATCCCTCCCGGAAGTGTCGCTTTGAATATCGAATAAAAGAGGAAGGGGCCTGAGAAAAACATGCAGTTTCTGTCGGGGTTAATCGTCCCGGGTGTAAAAAGCCAGGTGGGAGCCGCCGTAAATCCGCCTGTCGTAGAGACGCAGGCTGCCCATAAGTTCAGGAAGTTTATCTTCAGCGGGATAGTGGATCATCAGTGTGCCTTCGGCGGCGGGCTGGGTGGCCTTATCCGCCAGGTAAAGAAGCCGCTCTTTATTTTTCATGGAGAAGGGAGGATCCAGGTGAACAATGTCGTATCGTTCCATTCCCGGGTGCAGAACCCGTTCCACCGGACGGATAACAAGGCGGACTGAACCGTGGCTGGAAAAATCCCTGTCTTCTGTGGCGATTTTCAGGTTTTCCATGATGGTTTTGCGCTTTCCGCCGTCTTTTTCCACCAGCAGGGCTTTAACTGCTCCCCGGCTTAACGCTTCAAGAGCCACCACACCGGAACCGGCAAAAAGATCGAGAAAACTCAAACCCTCAAGATTTCCGAGTATGGAAAACATGGATTCCCGCATCCGGTCCATCGCCGGGCGTATCACACCCGGGGGACATTTTACGGTACGGCTGCGGAAACGGCCTCCGGTTATCCTCATCTATCCGGTCCTCAACAGGTTTTCATCAAAAGGAGGACAGCAGGAGAAGAGCTCTCTCAACCCGGACATGCCTGCATCAAGAAGTTCGGGGTCTTTTGCGGTAATCTCCCGGGCTTTTTCCCTGGCTTTGATAAGAACGCTTAAATCCCGAACCGGGTCGGCGATACTGAGCTTGAGAAATCCCGACTGCCGGGTTCCCGCCATATCACCGGGGCCTCTCATCTTCAGATCTTCTTCAGCAAGAACAAATCCATCGTGGGTTTCCTTCATTATCATCAGGCGTCTTTTCCCATCATCACTCAAAGGTTCATTGTAAACCAGAAAACAGTAAGACTGCCTGCTGCTACGTCCCACCCGGCCCCGGAGCTGATGCAGGGCGGAGAGGCCGAACCTCTCGGCATGTTCCACCACCATGCAGCTGGCCTGGGGTATGTCTACTCCAACTTCAACGACACTGGTGGCCACCAGTACATCCAGCCGGCCTTCACGAAAGTCTCTCATGATGCGCCGTTTTTCTTCTTCATCCACCCTTGAATGAACCAGTGCTGTTTTAAATTCCGGGAATACCACTGTACTGAGATGGGAGAACATGTTCTGTGCATCCTTGAGATTACTTTTATCCGATTCTTCAATCAGGGGATAAACAAAATAGGCCCGGTTTCCCGCCTGCAGTTCCCGGCGGACAAAATTATAAACCTTGGATTCATTGCCCATACGGGCCAGGTGGGTTTCCACCGGCAGTCGGCCGGCGGGCATGGTTTTTATCGAGGAGACATCCATGTCTCCGAAGGCTGTCAGGGCCAGAGTTCGGGGTATCGGCGTGGCAGAGAGGGCCAGTACATCTACGGCAAGGCCTTTATCAGTCAGCTTCCGCCGCTGCTCGACGCCGAAGCGGTGCTGCTCGTCGATAATCGCCAGCCCCAGGTTTTTGAACGTTACATCCGAACCGAAAAGGGCGTGGGTTCCCACCGCAAGATCGATTTCCCCGGCGCCCAGAGCAGTGGTAAGGGCGCCCCGGGATGCCCCGGTAACATCTCCGGTAAGAAAGGCCACCCTTACCCCCAGGGGCTCCAGCTGAGCGGCCGCATTATCGGCGTGCTGCCTGGCGAGCAATTCTGTCGGGGCCATAAATGCGGCCTGCCTTCCGGCGGCAATCACCCCCAGGGCGGCCATAAAGGCCACCAGAGTCTTACCTGAGCCCACCTCTCCCTGAAGAAGTCGGGACATGGGACGATCCGAGGAGAGATCGGCTTTGATATCCTTCAGGGAACTCTCCTGATCCGCTGTAAGTCGGAAGGGCAACTCGCCCCGCAGCTTATCGATAAGTTTATCCGACCAGGGACGGGATTCCCGGCCTTCGGGCCTCATCGCGGCGGCCCGCCTTGCTACGGTGAGCTGCAGGTGAAAGAGTTCCTCGTAAATCAGGGCCTTTCGGGCCGCCTGGGCATCGACGAGCTCCTCGGGGAAATGAATGCTGCTCAGGCACTCCCCTTTACCCGGGAACCCGAATTCCTCTCTCAGGGAAAAGGGCAGCTCGTCGTTCAAACCGACGGCATAGGAGTCCAGGGCAGAGCGAATGGCCTTTCGCAGCAGAGATTGATTCAGGCTGCCGCTCAAGGGGTAAACCGGAAGTACATGGCCGAAATTCTTACTCTCGGAATCTGCATCAAAATCTTCAAAAACAAAGGAGCCGGACTGTAGTTCGCCGAACTTGTTTCTTTCAAAAGGACCCGTTAATCGTATCACCTTACCCGGTGGAAGCTTGCCCGCCAGAAAATTCCTGCCGAAGCAGAGCATGGAGGCCTCGCCGCTGGCATCGGCCACAGTTACTTTCAGGGCCTGTCCTTTTTTCCAGTTGATGTATTCATGTCGGAGAACACCGGCCACAGTAACCGCCGGATGTTCAGAGGAAGATTCAGAGAGGGGAACAGTGTTCTTTCTATCCTCATATCGGACAGGATAATGACGCAGGAGCTGGGCGATATTAACCACACCCAGAGCGGCCAGGTTTCGGACAGCGGCGGGTCCGACACCTTCAATATTCGCCACCGGGTAGGTTAATTCGCCTAGGAACATCTTCTAATCAGTATACCCTGAGTGCATTGAGCTTTGTATTAAGATAGTTCAGGAGTTCAATCAGGCCCCAGCCGGCCAGGTATCTGAAGGCAATCAGGACTGCGGCAAATATCCCCAGGGCAAGAGGGTAGGCCACTGTCTTGTTTGTGAATATTCCCAGAAATCGGGATACCAGGGGAAAGAGAAAACGATCGATACTATCTATCCAGTTCGGTTTTGAGCCCTTCATGGCGTAGAGTGTTATCAGACGGAACAGCATCACCACGGCCAGAATCATTATAAAAAAAGCAACAAATCCCCAAATCCTCAGGATGAGCCAGAACACAAGACTGTACCAGGTGGGAAAGACACCGGCAGCCAGGTTCTGGGTAAGAAACAGCAGAAAACTCAACACAACGATACCCAGTATGGATGAGAAATCAACCATACCGAATCTGAGCCAGCTTATCCCTCTGAAATGTTTCATGTAGGGTTCAGTCAGGGTATTGATGAAACCTTTGAACTTCAGAATTCCCGGAGTTGATGTGCGGATCCAGCTGAGTATGAAACTGGTAATTATGACGAAATAGTACACCATCAGAAATCC
>Ga0164315_10004762_pt1 | contig 10555 bp, 12 predicted proteins | sample GuaBasSedimGuay6_FD_113737 | JGI IMG/M metagenome (GOLD analysis project Ga0164315, IMG submission 113737) | Subseafloor sediment microbial communities from Guaymas Basin, Gulf of California, Mexico - Guay6, Core 4569-2, 0-3 cm | ecosystem: Environmental > Aquatic > Marine > Hydrothermal vents...
GGCCCAATTACTAATTAAAAAATCATCTCGATTAAAATAACCTTGGTAACTTTTGGTAAACTTAGAACTATTCATTATAGAGAGAATATTTTTCCTTTTTCGCCATAAATGGTGGAACCTTAGATCCTTAGGTTTTATATCTCGAAAATACATTAAATTACCAAGATATTTTTGAACTAGTTGGTGTAATTGTGGGTAGTACACAGGTTTTGGCATCTTTTGAAAATCTACAAAGATGACTTCCCTCGGATAGAGTTCACTAAATCTTCTTATATCTTTTAAAACAGTTTCAAGATCTATACTAATCATTCCATGAACAATATAAAGCTTGTTGTTATAATCAGTAATTCTTAAGTCTAGGTAGCGATTCCCTCTTAAAAGTTGCTCGTAAATATCTTCATTTTGAGTTTTTGACATTATGGCCACAGTCTTTTTTGCGATCTTAAAAAACTTAGGTGCATCTTTTGGAAATGGTGATTTTTTATTAATTGCATAGGTCGCACTATCGTGAGTCCCCGGGATCAAGATAGCTCTAAGCTTGGTATCTGAATGTTCTCCATACAGTCGGCCCATCCAATTCGCAGTAATTTTTTGAGCAAAAGTACTTGAAGAGAAAACTAATAACATAAGGATTAAAACTTTTAATTTCATAAATGTAACTCTTTCTTATTTTTATAAAGTGTTTCAAATTGATCTCTTTCAATAACTAGCGCCTTACCTGTAAATGGCCCCTTTGGGCAGAACCCATTATGCCATGTATTAACTACAATAGGTATTCCCTTCTCCAGCTCTAGTATTTCAAATCGCTTCGTTTCTTCGTGGAAAAGCAGAAGAGATAGCTGGCCTTCCATTAAAACAAAAACTTCCGGACAATTATGAGATTCTAATGTTTTTATATCAGATTCTTGGGAATATTGAGGTGAGTAAATGCCGAGGCGCCAATGCTTTTCATCTCCGCATAAAACCTGCCAACAATTTTTTTCTTGAGATTTAAGAAGCTCATTAAAATTGAAATTAGGAAAGCTTGGTCGTTTTACAATTACTTTTTTCATAAATTAAATAGAGGTTATTATAGAATTTTAACTGACGACCCACGCGTTTTGCAAATAGCACCTTTTGATCAGGACCAAAAATAAACATTTGAAATTTAAGGGATTAATCCTAAATTTCCCAATTTATGACTAAGTATGCTAGAGTCCGGCAAAATAGGAGGAGAGATATCGTGGATTTAAAAACGCTACAAAAGACCGACCCTGTAAAACCACAAGCTGAAATCACCATGGATGAAGGACTTTCACCGATGAGTCCACCGGAGCAATATGAGGCCGCTTTGCCTGATCAGTTTGCAAAAGATGATTTTCACCCCTTTCTAAAAGAGTTGATGAAAGATCATGAAATGCTACAAGGTGAACTCTCAAAGTTTGATTTAACTCTAGAATCTATAAAAAAAGATGGGGCCATAACAAGCGAGAATCATAAAAATTTTGAAGTTTTTTTTAATTTTTTTGAAGAAATTTTTATTCCTCACAATCGCCAGGAAGAACAAATATTGTTTCCCAAACTTCGAAAAAGACTCGTTGAAAGTGGAGAACACAGCAAAGGGCCAACTCCGACCACCGGGGTAGATGTTTTAGAGGCCGAACATACTGAGGCGATTCAGCTCTTTGGGATGATTTTAAATTGCTTTACACTCTATCCCCAAATCTTAGAAAAACAATCGAGACAGGTTATACTCACTGATATGATAGGCCTTGGAAAAAAACTTATAGAGTTGATGGAACTTCATATTTTCAGAGAAGATAAGATCATTTTTTGTCTAGCGCAAAAATTATTACCTTCATCTGAATTAAGTAACTTATCTTAAAAAGTGGAGGTTTCTTTAGAAATCCCCAATTTTAGAGTACTTGGATGGCCTTTAAGCACAAACAAGCACATATTTTAAGTGGAAACGGACTTTTAAAATGTCACTTGTGAGGCCAACTAATCTGGCACATTGGATGGATTCTATTTATACATAATTTTTCATTTCTTCAATCTTTTTCTTGCTTCATCTGCCCTAAAACTAGAGTCCTGTTGAAATTTAAATATTTGGGAGTGATGTACAAGCCTGTCAATCGCTGCTGTTGCCACCATTTTGTTTTTGAAAATAGTGTCCCATTCACTGAAAGCTAAATTTGTTGTGATAAATATTGATTTTCGTTCATACCGATCACTGATAAATTGAAAAAGTAGGTCGCCTTCAGTTTTTTCAAAAGGGATATAACCCAGCTCATCTATTATCACTAAATCATAGGCCATTAGCTTCTTGAAAAGGTTGGTTAGCGTTAGGTTATTCTTGGCCTTGACTAACTCTTGAATTAAACTGCAGCCAGTATGAAATAAGACTTTATGGCCCTTTAAACATAGTTCTCTACCAATCGCTGTGGCCAAGTGGGTTTTTCCTGATCCTGGGGTACCAAAGAAAATTACATTATATGAGTCTGCAAGAAAATTTCCGTGGGTTAGTTGTATGATTGATTCTTTTGAAATTTCAACTTGTGAGAAATCATAGTCATCAAGTGTTTTTAGTTTTGGGAATTTGGCACTTTTTAAAAGATATTTAACTTTTTTATTAAAGCGTTCCTCAACTTCTTGTTTGGCCAGGCTTAAGAGATATTGCTCGTAACTGAGCTTCTCCTCCAGTGCTATCATTGCTTTCTCATTATACTGAGATAAAATTGTAGGTAGTTTTAAATTTTTCAAACTACTGTCAAGACTCGCCTTTAAGCTCGCTTCCATTTTCTTCTCCTGTTAAAAAATAATCATATTGATTTAAGTCACAATTAAGTGGTTTAAGAATTTCAATGTTATTCATGTTGTTAGTTATTATCTTACTTAAGTTTAGTGCTGATATTTCATCATCTCCTTCCATTGAAAGTTCCATCGCCACGGTTATTAAGTCCCTACCGTGTTTGTTAATTAATTTTAGGCATTTAAGGTAATCTTTATCTTTTCCTCCTTTTTCTATTATTTTATTATAAAAATTTCTCCAGGCCGGCCGTTCAAATAAAACCTCCCTGTATTTCCAATCCTTCATTGCGCCAGGTTTCTTTATGAGTGCACTGATAACATGTTCAACTTGTATGGATACAAGACCACGTGGCCCATAAATTCTTTTATGATCACAAACAATATCACCATCAAATATTATTTCGACATGACTTGGATAAACGCGACATTCAAGGCTTAAACCAATATATTTACTGGGGACTGAATACAAGTGACCAGTTTTTGAAAGATTGAATAACGAGTATTTATTAACTGAAACAACTTCAGTTCTAAAGCATTTGAATGCGGCCTCAGGTAATTTAAGCAGGCCTTCCTCTAAAAATTTCTGTTGTACAGATTCTTTTTGATTATGGTCACGGCAAACTTCCCAGACAAATTCTTTAAAGGCCTCAATAGACGCAAATGATAAATTATTTAATGAGATTCGAGCATTTATTTTCTTCTTTATAAACTTATTGTTGGCCTCAACATTACCTTTTTCATTTCCTTTCCCCGGATTGCAAAAGTCTTGCTCAAATTCATAATGTTTTTGAAATTGAGCGTATCTTGTCGTTACGACACGATCCTTGCCGGACAATATTTTAGCGACTGCTGGACTTAAATTATCAAGTCGATATTTTTTAGCAATTCCACTAAATTCATTAAACGATTGGACCGATCCATCGGCAAATGCTTCAAAAGAGCAGTGGTAGTAAGGTGTGGCCCAGTAACTATTTGAATAAGGCAGAGAGGTGACCCATAAGTAGATCTTCCGTCTAATCCCACCAATTGTAATATAAAATTCAGTGAAGTCCCCTTCCATAATCTCGCCAGGGTTAACTTTTCTTTGAAAAAATACTTCGTTATTTCTTAAAGATATTCTTAAATCACGAGTCTTTCTTCTCAAGGTTCTCTCACTCCCTTGATAGCCTTTTAATGAGATAAACTCGTATAATTCATTAAGAGGGAGCTTTGGCTCCAGCTCAAGTTTGGCCTTAACTTCATCATAAAACTCCAGCATAGGATCAATGCGATTAGATTTAGTTTTCCTAGAATATTGTGGGATATGGCCATCTTTAAGGTAGCGGATGACACTACGCCGACTAACACCAATGGCATTAGCTATTTCTTGTTGAGATTTCCCTTTATTTCTGAGCTGTATAATCTGTTTAAAATCTGTCATCGAAATCATCTCCTAATACTCCTAAAATTTTCCTAGGAATATTGTTCAAAAATCTCAATGTGACAAATTAATTGGCCGGTAAAAGTGACATTTTAATAGACCCTATCCAGTGAGGACAGGTCCATACTCCTCTCTGTGTTTCCTTCCAACTTTTTATACAATTCTTGCACATGGTTTTACCGCATTTTAATTTCATTGGACTTGTCTTCTTTTTCTTGTACTCGGCATAGCATACCTGGCAATCATCCTCTGCTTCACTGGCACTTGAATCAGTGTCTGGGTACCACTTTACCAACTCATCAGCGCTGATGACCCATTTCTGCCGTTTTCCTCCAGGGTCCTCTCCTATTTCAACCTTTGGAGGATTTCCTCTGTCAACGAACCTGTACAAATAAACACTTTTTCCTTTCCATTCATATACATGTTTTTTCATTCCTTTATCTGAAATTTCAATCCCTCGTTTGTTAAAAAATACATCACCCTTCCATTTTCCGGCGAAAACATTTGAGGTACTAATCAAAATTAAAATAGAAATAAGATTAAAGAAAAGTTTCATACTCCGCTCCTTTTTTAACCTATTTTAACATGATTTGTTTTACCCAAGACTATTTATTTAAGACCCTTATGGTTTCTTGATTCGCTCTTGATTAAGCTTTTAATCTTAAACTTAATTTGTTTAGGAAGACCTTAGTTATTTTAATTTCCAATTTTATTAGTCAAGATTTATGGTAAAATGGAATGTGATTAAAACTGGAGCTGAATATGAAAAAGCTATTTTTAATTCTTCCACTGGCTGCCTTATTGTTTGCGACACAGGGCTGGGCGCCGCCTCCGGGGAAAGGTGGAGCTACAGGCGGTCCAGATATTTCAAAATGTGATTTGAAACCAAAAGATCAGACTAAACTAAAATTAAAGGATAAATCTGGAAAAATCCACTATATTTGTACCGGAGTTGCGATATGTGGAGGAAAAGCTACTCCCGTTTCTTGTAAAGTTAGCGAAAGAGAATCTTGTCCAACAGCAAAGGTTTGTATTGGTTCTCCGGTGCATAATATTCTTAAGGATTCGCCCATAAAATATAATATTCCCAAAGCCTATCAGTCTATTAAATTTTGTAAAGACGCCAAACAATCCCTGGAACCTTTTCCCGATATTAAGAGAGAAGAATTTATTCCGATTACTGTTGTTGAGGCACAGCCGAAAATTTTATCAGCTCCAAGCGGAATAAATAATTATACTCCACCAAAGCATGAACTTGGAAAGGCTCAAGAAGTTACCTCATCAGTATATAAGGCAAATACATTTTTTAAACCAGCAGGAAAGTTAAAAATGTGTGAAAAATTTAATTTTGAACCTAACGAATGGCATGATTGCTCTGCTTCAGTTATTAAAATTGGCAAAAAAATGGCCTTGGTAACAGCAGCCCATTGTGTGTTCAATTATAGAGCAGAAAAAAAGCCTTATTTATTCTATTATGACTTACACTTTATACCAGGATTGGGCCTAGAATCATCTGAAAAGAAATTTTTTGTAACTAGTATTATTATTCCTTGGGGATTTAGGCAGTTGGGACCAGGTTATCATAATTATGATATTGCAATTCTTGAATTAGCCCAGGAGCCAAGAGAAAATTGTTGTTTTGGTTTGATAAATACAGCCATGACAACTCCTGGAATTCAAATTGGCTATCCTGTAGCACCACCCTTTTCAGATAAGGAAAAGAAGATGTATTATTTATCTATAGAAAAATTTTTGGAAGAGTCAGTTATCCCTTCGGATATGACTCAGGGGTCTAGCGGAGGGCCTTGGGTAGGAAATTTTCAAAAGAAGGGAAATTATGGGTATATTTCTGGCATAAATTCACGAAAAAGTGAATTAGATAAAAAGAAGGTTATGCGGTCCCCAGGAAGGTGGGACGTAATTGAAAATCTATTCCTTTGCTCAAAGGGAGAAATGGATTGTGAGATTATAAATTTGCCTACAAAATAAATACTTATTATATTTAAAAATTGGTGAATTCTCCAATTTTTAAATATAATAATAAAAAGCAAAAAAAAGGAATTCTTCTTTGAAAATAAAATTTATTATTTTTATTATTATGTTTTTAAAAACCTCAGTTGGTTTTTCAGAAGAAGTTTTGTTAAATGAATATCAAAAAATGTTATATGAAAATGTTGAGTCCTTAAATCAGTATAAGACCGGATTGGTATTTCTTGAAAAAATGAATTCAGACGGACTATTTATCTACCCTAGAGATGGAAATTCCAAAACCACAATTGTTTGCTACGGAAGATCTGAGAAAAAATATACTATTTTGCTTTCTGGAGTTGAAAAAGAGAGCCTGGGGGTAAAGGTCGATGAGCGCTATTACCAACTGGAAGAAAAGAAATTTTTTTTAAAGAAAGGTGAGCCAAATTATTCTAGATGTAAGGAGTATTTTGGTGCAGAGATTGCTAAAATAGATCGTATTAAACTAAAGAAAAAAAAACTTGTTTCCCTTTTAAATTTTAAAAAGATTAACAATGATGATTGGATTTTAGGGGTTCATAAAATTGATAAAAAAAGATTAGAAGTTACATTAGAACCTAGGCCTATATTGGGACCTTCTCCTTATTGCGGACCTCGAGGGGTATTTATTGAAGAGCCTAGGCCTAAGACCCTCAAATTAGATGACCTCGATGCTCATGTTATTACGTATGATTTAAGTCGCCCTTGGGAATTTGCGAAAGAGAAGATATATCGGATAAAAGACAAGGGGGTTAAAGTAACATTGGAAAAACTCCCCCGTATTCATATAAGTACAATATATGAAAAGATTAAGGATGTTGAAGTAGATTTTGGAGATTTTACCTATACTACCAGCAGACATGGATGTTTAGGGCAGGTTCAGGGGCCAAAGAAGACATGGCGGGAGATTTATGAGAGAATCTAATAAAATACCATCTTGGAATCGTTAATATATTTTTTTTTGATTAGAAAAATCCTTAACCTCTCTCTCTTTTGATATAATTAATAATAAAAAATGAGCAGAGGGTTTTGGTTCTGAGAGACATCGAAACAGACTCAACCGTAGACTTTAAAATTTAAATAACCTTTGTTTAATTTCTAGATTCGACCTTGAGTTAATCTTTAGTTATCAACTTAATTTATTTAGAAGGAGCTAAGTTACTTTAATTCCTGACCAACAAGGGCAAGAATTGTGGTAAAATAGAAGGTGATTTAAAAAGGAGTTCATTATGAAAAAGCTATTTTTAATTTTTCCACTAGCTGCCTTATTGTTTGCGACACAGGGCTGGGCGCCACCTCCGGGGAAAGGTGGAGCAGCTGGTTTTGATGCTTCAAAGTGTGATTTAAAGCCCAAGGAGCAGACTAAAGTTGCCCTAAAAGATAAATCAGGTAAATTAATATTTGTTTGTATAGGATCAGCTGTATGCGGAGGTAAAACAGTTCCTGTTAGCTGTAAGGTCTCGGAAAGGGAAGCATGTCCCATGGCAAAAAAATGTGTCGTTTCAGATGCTACTGGTATCAACGAATATTATGGAATTCTTTGTAGTGATTTAAATAGACCAAATGCTCCACAAAAGAAAATGTTTGATAATATAAAACCTGAAATGCTCAAGCCTCAGGTTATAGAAATTCAAGAAAATAAATTAAAAGAATTTTTAAAAACTTTTAAGGGAGAGAAAATTTTAAGGGATAATGTAATAGAGATTAATTTAAAAAGCGGTCATCCTTATCATACAGAACAGGTTTCCACCGGTAAATCATGGAATGTTGGCGAAAGGAAGGGAGCTTATTTACCAGTTGGGAAACTAGAAGTTTTTGATAAGGGAAATCCAAATGAGTATATTCCATGTACAGCTTCCTTAATCAAAGTTCCAGCAACCGGAAGGTATGGTTTAGTTACTGCAGCTCATTGCTTAATGGTCAGTCATAAGAAAATATGGCCAAAAACGATTAAATTTAGCCTTAACTACAACTATGGGGACCCAATAATTTTATATGGGACCAGGGCCATCATTAATAAAGGATATTTTACTCTTCCTGGTGGAAGCTTTGACCAATTTATATTTGATCTTGCCTTAGTAGAATTAGAGGAAACTAATCTTAAATTAGAAACATTTGGTCTTATAACAAATCCGAATAAAGATATTTTAAGGGGTACCTCTCTTGGATATCCTATTTGGCTTCCGGGCACGGGTTGGGTGAAGGATAATATGAGAGCAGTTGAAATTAAAGACATGGAAGCTATTACAAGCCCTCCCCCGGCTAATAATATTTATAACTATAAAATACCAACCGATTTAACCTGGGGTTCTAGCGGAGGTCCTTGGATTGGATGGGACAAAAAAAATGGTTCATCAACAAATCGGAAATTCGGATTTATATTAGGAGTAAATTCCAAAGGGAAAAGAGGGAAATATGTTTTAAGTCCTTTTTTTGGTTCCGCAATGTTGAATCAATATAGATGCTTGAATAGGGACGATTCTCAATGTAAAGATACTTGTCCAAATAGGTAAAACTTATTCACAAAGTTTTTATAAAAAATAATATTGATCATTTAGCTACTAAGCTCTACCCTTTAAATAAAAAAAAACTTTACTGCTAAGGGAAAAAATGGGAATTAAAATTTTCAAGGAAGTCTTTAAAAAATCAAAGCTGCATTGGATAACCATTTGTCTACTTTTTATGGTAATTACTGGAGCTTTTGGGGAAGATCAAATAACTGTTGATGAATATAAAAATCTTCTCCTAAAAAATGTAGAAGTTCAGAATAGTTTAAAGGAGGGCATGGTATTTTTAACTAGTTTTGAAAAAGACTATATTTTTGGCAATTTTCGAACAGATGAACTTGCCAAAAATGTTCCTTGTAGAGGACGTTCAGAAGTTAAGTCCACAATCCTATTTTTTGAATTTAAAGGAAACCGCTTCTATCAACTTGATGAAAAGAAATTTTGGTTGGATGATAATGATATAGATTATTTAAATTGTAAGGAACATTTTAAGGGAGACCTAATTGAAACACAAGAAATCACTTTAAAAGAGAAAAAAACTCTCAGTTTGCTTGATTTCAAAAATCTTTTAAAAGATAAAAAACCCGAATTTTTTGTATTAAAAAACCATATAATAAAGATTATCCGGGAACCTGATTTTAACCATTCAATACCTACTTACTGCGGTCCTATCCCCCCTCAACCCTATTCTAATAAAAAAATAGACTTTGCAAAGGATGAAAGAACCTTAGAAATGGAAGAATATATTAATTTAAAATGGCCTGAGCCTTTTAGGGTTAAGAAAATATATTTAAATTACCTTAGAAGATGGGGCTTCAAAAGGGAAAGACTTCCCAATATAGATATCAAAGAAAAATACAAAAAAATTATGGATGTTGAAGTCAATTTAGGGTCGTATTCTTATCCGCTCACAGAAGGGTGTAAAAAAGAAAAATCCTTTCCCAAAAAAAAATGGAAGCATATTATAAATTGGCGTCCTCCTTGGCCTTATTAATAACAAATGGAATTTTTTCTTTAAAATGCTCTCGTGAAGTCACTTCTCTCACCCACTCCACTCTATTTCTAATAACTCCCTTTGTTAGGAATAAAATTTATAAATTTTTGCCCTGCTTCAATAGCCAAAATCATTCAGAAATCTTAAGAAAAATTTCCAACACGTTTCTTAATTCAAGAAAAAATGAAGAAATCGACCAAAAACAGTCGGATTCTCTTGATATCGAGAATAAATATCCTTAATCCATTTGTTTCCAAAATCTGATTAAGACGATTTCATAACAAGATTTGTTGCGATTAAATATCCAGCTAAATAAAGTCCTTTAGAAAGTCTCAAGTATGGCCTTCACGGTTTTTAACTTTTCCGCCTTAAGCCGCTTCAAAATTTCAATGCACTCAGAGAGAGTGTGTTCTGGTGCCTCTTTCTTTTCTGTCAGGAAATCCAAAAAATCCTTATAGGAATATCCATAGGCCTGAACTACTTTAAAATAAAATCCGGGTGAAGGTCTTTTCTTCCATTCTCTGCATGATTTACCTGGGCATTACTAATCCCCACAACTTTAGCTGCTTTTCTCATAGAAAGCTTTTTTGACTCTCTCATGTACTTTAATATGAGGGCCTCCTTAGTCATTTTTTTGGTGTCTGACCTTCTTTTCCATTTCCTTTTTACTGTCATAGCAATTCTCCTTTATATTGGTTGAATCGCTCTTTTTTGGTAAGTTGGGCCTAGACCCCTCATAAAAAGTAATGGCCATGATCCGATCAATGAGCATCGGAGGTTCCATGGATTCTAAAAATTTAATCATCATCGAAAAAATTAAAAGTCTTTACTCACAAC
>Ga0164315_10004763_pt1 | contig 10553 bp, 15 predicted proteins | sample GuaBasSedimGuay6_FD_113737 | JGI IMG/M metagenome (GOLD analysis project Ga0164315, IMG submission 113737) | Subseafloor sediment microbial communities from Guaymas Basin, Gulf of California, Mexico - Guay6, Core 4569-2, 0-3 cm | ecosystem: Environmental > Aquatic > Marine > Hydrothermal vents...
ACAATAACAGTAACTGATTCAAATGCATCTAATAGTCCTCAAACAATAGATGTTACTTTAACAGTAATAGATCCATCACCTGAAATTACTTTAGATAAGTCAGACTTAACACCTTCAGCTTTAATAGGTAATAGTCCTTCAAATGATACATTTAGAATAACAAATACTGGTGAGGGTAATGATTTAGATTGGGTTGTTACAGATGATGTTGCTTGGTTAAGTTGTGCGCCTGGTTCAGGTACTGCTCCAGATGAAGAATATGATGACATAACAGTTACATATAGCACTACAGGTTTGAGTGTAGGAGAACATGAAGCAACAATAACAGTAACTGATTCAAATGCATCTAATAGTCCTCAAACAATAGATGTTACATTAACTATTACACCACATCAATTTTATTATAGAAATGATGGTACTACAGAAGGTATAGATTTATATGATGCAGATGATGCAGGATGGAATGAAACATTTGCAACAAGAGTGAATGGAGAAACTTTATATGCTCAATTAGATTGGAATAAATCTCATACTAATGCTTCTGATTTAAGAGTAAGAGTAGGCGGAGAAACTTTAGCATTTTTAACTGAATCAGGAACTCCATCTTCAACACCGGATGCAACTATTGGATTAAGTGAATCATCATTTACACCTTCAGCATATACTGGTAATGATGCCTCAAGTGATACATTTGATATAACAAATACAGGAATATCAACTATATTAGATTGGACTTGTACAGACTCAACATCATGGTTAAGTGTAGCACCAGGTTCTGGAACAACAGATGCTGGTGGAGTTGACTCAGATGAAATTACTGTTACTTATGATACTGACGCTTTAGCAGAAGGAGAATATGAAGCGACCATTACAGTAACAGATTCAAATGCTACTAATAGTCCTCAAACAATAGATGTAACATTAACTATAGCAGATGAACCTACAGGTGAATGGTTTGGAACTGCTACGGAACCTCATAATACAGATGGATCAACATCAGCTAATTATTCATATGCTCGTGATGCAGCTTCTACAAAAGCAGGTTCAATTACTAAAATTGAGGTTTATGCTTATGCTACAGGCACTATGGACTTTGCTGTATGGACTAGATCAGGTTCTACATTTACAGATACTGCTTGGACAGGTAATTTAACTCTATCTGCTGGATTAAATCAATTTGAAGCAGGTGTTGACTTTACTGCTATGGATATTGCTGTTGGACAATATATTGGACATTATGGTTCATCAGCAAGACTTGAAAGAAATAGTGATGGTGGAACAGGTTATTTTTATGATAGTGGTGATCAAATTGGTGATGGTAATGGTTCTACATTTACTGAATCTTCTACATCAAGAGATATTCAAATGAGAGTTTGGATTGAATAATAAGGAGTTATTATGACACAGTGGTCAAATATACCTAATCAACAATGGATCAGTATACCAGATCAAGAGTGGTTACCAATTACTGGTGAAATAATTCTTGAGTCTACATGTACAGTTGTTTCTGTTGTTGATAATACAAATATAAATTTAGAGATTGAATTTATTACAACCTCTAATAATATTTCTACAATAAATGGTACTTTAATATTAGGTCTTTCTGAAGTATTATCAGGCACCACAAATAGTGTTTCTTTAATAACAGGTGAATTAACATTAGGTATTGATGAAGTATTATCAGGTACCACAAATAGTGTTTCTTTAATAAATGGTGAATTAACATTAGGTATTGAAACTCCATTAAGTTCAACATCTATTAATATTTCAACTATTGATGGTATATTAAGTGTAGGTAGAGTAGAATCTTTAAGTGCTACTTCCGTTAATGTTTCTAATATTGATGGTGAATTAACAATAGGATTTATAACTGAAGTATTAACAGGAACAAGCTCTTCAATATCAACATTATCAACTCCTACTTTATATTCAATAATAACAATAACTAGTACAACTAATTCAATTTCTAATATTACAAGCGAATTAACATTAGGTATAGTTGAAGTATTAACAGGATCATCTAATTCATTTTCATATATTATTAGTGATTTATATACTGGAATTAAAGTAGATATAATGTTTCAAAGTTATGATCAAAATAATTATTTTGAAACTATAAATGATACACATGTTTTTCATGTTATAACACAAAATCCTTATTATTTTGAAACAAAAACTAATAAATATATTTTTGAAACTAAAGATGATATTGATATTTTGACAGGTTAATTATAAAAAAATTAGAACAAATATTAAACTGATAGGAGATATAAAGATGCCAAGTTTTAAAACAAATGGACAAATAAATTTACAACCAAATGATAATTTAGGATATTCATTTAAAATCACGTCTGCATCAAGTGATTCTTTAAATGATGGATTTATTCCTTATGGAACTGGAGTATCATCTGTTGTAGTTGTTGTATATGATAAAGATGAAACAGATGTTACCTCAGATTTTGTTGTTGGTTCTCCATCAGTTGTTGAAGATATAATTTCCATGCAACTTAAATATCCTTCTACAAATGGTGTTGGTAGATATAAAATTACAATGATATTAACACTTGATTCAGGTGATACCAAAGAAGCTGATTTTGATCGCTTATATGCAAGTAACAAATAAATTAATATTTTTATGTGTAATTTACTTACATATAAAAAACTTAATAAACCTTTTCTCGTTGAAATTATAAGGAATTCAATTATGGAACAATCTGATCACGACCTACTAATTAAGTTAGATACTAATGTACATACATTCTGTAAAAAAATGGAAAAGATGCATACGGAAAATAGGGAAGACCACCGAGAAATATTTAAGTTGTTAGAAACACATAAAAATGAGAATAATGATAAGTTAGATAAAAAAATTGATAAGAGATTATATACTTGGATAACAGGGATATTAATATTTTTAATGATTAGTTTATCAATATATGTAACTGACATAGATGTAGCAACAGAGAAATGTTTCAATAAAATGGATTCACAAATTCAAATATATCATCCTGATAAACCAACACCTCTTCATAAAGTTCCTGAACAATAAATATAACCACCTAATTTTATTACTAAGTTAGGTGGTTTTGTTCCGTCGTTTCCAATGTGTATAAATAGTTAGAACATATATTAAATGAGAGCAAGGTATTAATAAATTTAAGGGGGATAAAATGAGCAAAGAAAAACTTATTAAAAATGCAGTAACGGTTTATCTTACAGATGATGAAAATGATAAAGTTAGAAAAATCACTGAAGATAAAAAGATTAGCATCAATCAATATGTAAGAGATGCAATTAATATTAAATTTCAAATAGATGATTCTGGAATAGATGAATTAAAAGAACAATCAGATGATTTAATAGAAAGATGGGAAGAATCAATGAAACAACATGATAAAAGAGTTGAAAAACAAAAATATGATAATTGGGTTGGTAAAAAAACATATTTCAATGGAGCAATACTTTAACAAATAAAATTAATATGAATCTCCGTACTGGTGAATTGTGATATAATAAGGAGATTAAAATGAAAAAATATAAAGTAAGTAAAGAAACAAGACAAAAAATGTCAGATGCTAAAAAAGGTAACAAGAACCCAATGTGGGGAATGACAAAAGAGAAGAATCCAAATTGGAAAGGTGGATCATATACATATTATCACCAAAAAGCTAAAGAATTACATGGGTCTGATAAATGTGAAAAATGTGGAATAAAATTAAAAGATAAAAAGTCTGAACAAGAGATGGATATGCATTGCTGGGGAGATTGGAAAAATTTAAAAGAAGAAAACTGGGCTAACATATGTCGAAGTTGTCATAAAAAAATACACAAACAAATAGATGAATTAAAGTTTTAAGTTAATAACAAATTTAATTAGAACATAATAAAAAAATAAAACATCAATAAATGTAAAGGAGTAAGTTATGAAAAAGTTAGCAACATTAGTAGCAGCATTAAGTTTATTAATTGGAACATCATGTTTTGCATGGGAAGTACCAACATGGGGTCATTCAATGCCAGGTTTTAATAGTTATATTTCAACTCCAGTAGCTGTAACATATGGAGTAACAAGTTGGTCTAATCAATCTTACTTACCAGCAACTGGTTTTATTAAATCATCAACATCATTTGGTAGTTATAAAGCTACATTTACTGGAACAAGTGGATATGCTAAAGGATCAACATCTGTTACATATTCAAAGAATGGTAATAGTATAACAGTAAGATCAAGTGCAAGTGCAAGTGCAACATCAAGATAAACAACTAACCAGGTTACTAGTTATTAAAAATAGAGTTTCTCCTATAAAACAAAAAACTCTATGCTAGTAACCTGGTTTAAAAGGGAGATAATAAAATGATTGATTTAACAGTAGTAGTAATAACATTATTAATAGTATTTATGATATTCATTATTTGTAGAGAATTAACATGTTGGTATTGGAAAATAAATGAGATGGTTGATATGATGGATAAACAAAATATGTTAATTGAAGATATTAGATATTATATGATACATAAAAAAGAAAAGATAATTCAAGAAGAAGATTGGAATAATGCTCTCAATGATGATGTTGAGTAAGGAGGTTAATATGAGTTTACCAAAATTTAAAGATATGGATTATTGGTTAAGAAAGGATATAAAGCTAAAAGAAACAACACAAGTAGTAGAAACTGAATTTATAGATGACTTATTTGATAAATATTTTAAATATACCAAGTTTCAAAAATTACATCTATATAAAGAAGCATTGAATTGTATAATAGGAAACTTGGTATATGCTGGAAATATAAATAAACCATTATCAAAACCAAATATTGATTACTATAAAGTTAATTGGATTAAGAAAACAATTATATCAAATATACTAAAAATATTAGTTGAAAATGAATATGTAGTTAATTATAATGGATACTTCAATATTAAAAATCCAAAACTTTCATATAGTGCTAAATATTATCCTACACAAAAACTAATAGATTTGAAACTAAATATAATTCAAGTAAGATTTAAAGAGTTAATACGTATATATAATGTAGCAAAGAAACAAATAACATTTAGAAAGACCAACATGATAAAGAAATGGATCAAAAACCTTGAAGATATAAATGAGTTAATATGTAATTCAACTATAAAATTTAAATATGAAGGCGAGTCAGGATATAATGAATTACTATATCATCTAATTAAAGCAAATCATGTTAAAGAAATAGATGATACTACATTTGAAATTAATAAGGATAGTTCTTATATTTATAGATCATTTTCAAGAAATTCATTCACATTAGGTGGAAGGTTTTATACAGCAGTATTTGGGATCATTCCTTCTAAACCAGTTAATTGGAGAAAGACTATAACTATAGATGATGAAGAAACAATTGAATTAGATTATGCAGCACATCACATTCGTATGCTTTATAATATAGAAGGATTAGATTTTCAAGGTGAACCATATATTTATGCTAAAGATGATTTAGCAAATAAAGATAAAAGACAAATACATAAGTATATATACATGATAGCAATTAATGCTAAAAGTCCAACATCAGCAATATACGCTGTTTTAAAGTCATTAAGAGAAGATAAGGAATCAGGGAAATTCAATAGTCCAATACCAAGTAAAGAAGAAGTTACATCCCTTTATAAAGAGTTCCTTAATCATCATAAACCTATTGCTAAATATGTAGGTAATGATATAGGAATTAAATTACAAAGGAAAGATTCAGATATAATGAATGATATATTAATTGAGCTTACTAAACTTAAAATAACAGGTCTTCCAATTCATGATAGTATAATTGTTAAGAAGAAATATGAAGATATACTTAAATGTATTATGATTAATAGCTACTTTAAGTTTATGAAATTCAATCCAATTGTAACTAAGTAAACCTACTCTAACGGCATCTTTATATTTCTTTACGGCGGCTATTAAACCCCTATAATCATTTAGTAATCAATAAGAAATCCCAATATAACGATAATAGGATTTATTAGATTACTTATTGATAATACAAAGAGAGTTAGATTAGATAGATAGTTGAGGTTATTAGTTAAAGTAGTTAGTTAGATAAATTTTATTCTAATATCCAAATTTAATTAGAACATAATATAAATCAATTACGGGAGGTATTGAAATGGATAAACAATTATGTAGTTACGGATGTGGTAAAGAAGGAAAGTTTTATTTAGAAACAGCTGATAAATGGAGTTGTGTAGAGAATTTTAGAAAATGTGAAGGATATAGAGACAAATTAAGTAAAGCTCAGACTATTAGAAACAAAGATAGTAAGATTAGTAAATTAAAAGAGAAATTAAAAAATGGAGAAATTAGATGTTGTTATTGTGGTAATGTTGCTAATCATATTATAAGTGGTTATAGAGGATGTTGTGAAAAGTATGCTAAATTATGTCCATTGTATTCACAAGTAATAGGAAATAACATAAGACAAGCATATATAGATGATCCAAGTAAACATGAAAAAATGACTAAAGCAATGTTAAAAGCACAAAATAGACCTAATGTAATAGAGAAGAAAAGAATTTCAATGACTAAATTACATAATCAAGACTGTATTAAATGTGTTGAATTTAAACATAATTATGAAAAAGGAAGAGATAAATTCAGATCAAGTTTACATATTAGACATTTTATGTCATTAGTTGAATTAGGAGTACCAAAGAGTTATATACCAAGTAATAAGAAAAAGAGATTAAAATTATTAAAGTTCTTAAGATATAAAAAAGCATTAAATATAGATAGATGTAAATTAAGAGGTTCTATTAAAAATAATATAACAATTAAGGAGGTTGTATAATGACAAAGAAAATGTATTGTGCCTTCGGTGATAATGTTATGATAGAGAAGATAAGTGAACAAGGTAACACATCTAAAGGAAAAGTAATACATTCTAATTCACATGACTTAAAGTTTGGAGATATAATATTGTATCAAGCATCAGAGTGGAATGAAATAAATTTAACAGAAGATATTTTAATAGATGTTATATGGAGACCTAAAGTAAGATGTATATTAAAAGAAATAACAGAAAATCAAACAGATGGTATTGATTATAACTAAAGGAGATAATAAAATGAGCAAATGTCAATGTGGGTGTGGAGAAGAAGCTAAAGAAGGTAATAAGTATTTAAGAGGACATTACCAAAAAATGAAACGTAAAGTAAATACACCAGATAAAATACCAACAAAAACAAAAGAAGGAAGTCCTTTATTAAACATATTAGATATGAGTAAAGACAATATAGATAATATAAGTAAAAATAAACTCTTAATTGAATATCTATTTATAAAGGAATTAATGATAGAGTTAAGAGAAATAAAAAACTTACTTAAAATGAAGAGACCTATATAATGAGATACTTAATAATAACTATAATAATAAGTCTAATACTAAGTAGTTGTTCTGGATATAAATCTCCAAAAACAATAGATACTTATACAAAAAGTTCGTATATAAATAAAACAAAAACAATAAGAGAAAATATATACATATATAATAAAGGAATATTAAGATATAAAGGTTATAAAGATATAGGTATTAATAAGACAGTCTATTATAAATTCAATAATGGTATAACATATTATAATGGTTATAGTCAATAAATAATATAAGGAGATAATGTTATGGATAAGATATTAACTGATATTCAATTTGCTAATATAATAGGTGTGGTGATTGTGTTAGTTTGTGTGGTGTTAACGGGTGGTTTGATGTCAATGAATACCTTAGGTCCATTATTAACATCATTGTTGTGTATGACTAAATTTGGGGTTTATGGTGGTATATTTATGTTGGTGGTTAATAACTTTAGTAGTTTTTTAAATGGATTATAAGATGAGATCCTGTGTAAGAGTTAATAGTCAATTAAATGATATAGGTTATAAGTTTGAGATATATAGTAAACCTAATAAAGAAGTTATGGATGAGGTGTTTGATAATGAGCCTGTAATAGATAGACCAATAGAGTTTAATAGTAAGAAGTATGAAGAGATAGATTGTAAGGTTGAGGAGTTGGAATATATTATAATAGAGTTAAAAGATGAGTTATTTCAATTGAGTGAGTTTATGATGAGAGATATAGGTAGTATTAATAGACGATTAGTTAAGTTGGGTGTGGAATAATGGTTGGAATGTGTGGAGATATATAGATATAGTTTGTATTGGGTTCATGTAAGTATGTTAGTTTATTCAATATATAGTAAGTGGGGAGTAATGGTCACCAGGTGGGGAATTATGGTCACCTAAATATTTTAGTTTGATTGATTATTTGGGTAAATAGAGGGGTTATAAGTGAGATTCATTCTATACACCCAATTTCTACATCCACTTTACATTTCTACACATTCCCCACCACATTTCCAGCTAATTATCCAAAAACATTCTATGTCTAGCGGGAGCTAACCGTATTAAGTGGCATCTATATGTAATATTGGACAATATCCAGGATAATATCCAGAACACAAGAGATCTATATTGGAATGTTGGATAGACGCTTAGTATGGTTGTAAGTCGGATAATATCTGAGAATATGTGTTAAGATTGTTAGTTGAGGATGTGTTTGGGAATGTTAGATGGAAATGTGTAAAGATCATGAGAAAGTAGAAGCACATAACATATAATCGACCTAGTAAATTTTATTTTTTTTAAAATTTTTATTTTTATAATTAAACTTAATATCCAGCTAACAACCCAAAACAAATATCTAAATTAAACTTAATATCATGAAGCAGCTAACAACCCAAACAAACAACCCAAACAAATAAAAGGATAATAATTAATTAACATCTAATTAGCAAATAAGTAACAAGCAAGAAGCTAACAAACTACTAAAAAACTGGAACAAATAATTAAATGGACTACGTTTTAATTCTCCTTTTTCGTAGATCTATTATTTTATTTATTACCTCCTAGTGCTGGTTCGTACTCATACTACTTACCAGCACGTCTCACAATAATTATAAATAAAAGGACATTATTATGAAAAAAAGATATAAAATTGGTGATAAGATACCTGATGGTTGGAGATGGGCGAAGAATGGTCAATTAATAAATGGATTAGGTCAATTTGTTGCTGGACATAGTAGAGATCCAAAATATAAGACTAAAAGTAAAGATATTAAAGATTTGTTAGGTAGTTATGCTGGTAAAGATGTTAGAGCAGTAGTTAAACACTTTGTAGCTATTGCATTAGGTAAAGATGGAACCAAATCTTCAGTAGGACAACAAATGGCTGCTTGTCAAAAGATAATTGAGTTTTATCATGGTAGACCTGGAGAAAAAAAGACTGTCGATAACAATATAAATATCAATATTGAACATAAAGTTTCAGAACTTACTAAATTAATTACTGAAAAACAACAAGAGGTAATTGACATATAATGCAAATACAAAAAAAGGAATATAAAAAGAAATTAACTCATGAAGAAGAGTTATCACAATTAGTACAGTTGTGTTATGATGATCCTGTTATGTTTTGTAAATTAATATTAAAAATTAATCCTGATGAACAACAATGTGAAGTTATTAGAGCTTTATATGATCATAAATATGTTTCAGTGAGGTCAGGACGTGGTTGTGGTAAGACTTGGGTTGCAGGAATCTTAATATGGCACTTTTTATGTACAAGAGCTTATTCACAAATATATATTACTGCTTCATCGGGAGGAACTATTCAAGGAGCTATCTGGCCAACACTTGCTAAACTACATGATAACATGGAATCAATGTACAAAGACCAATTTGAATTACAAACTAATCAGATTAAACATAAAACTCACAAATTGAATTGGTTCGCAATGACTAGAACGGCGAGACAAGAAAATCCAGAAGCTTTAGCTGGGTCACATGCTAAACAGATGCTTTATGTTATTGATGAAGCTAGTGGTGTTGCAGATGCCATGTTTAATTCAATATTTGGTTCATTAACTGAAGAAGATAATTATTTATTGATGCTTTCAAACCCAAGAAGACTATCTGGGTTCTTTTATGATTCACATCAACCTAAAGCAAAGAAGGTTTATGCACAATTACATATGAATGCTATCAAATCTAAATTTGTAACAGCGAAATCAGTAGCACATTGGAAAAATTTGTATGGAGAAGATTCAAATCAATATCAAATTGAAGTATTAGGAGAATTCCCAAGAAAAGAAGATGAATCTATAATTCCATATGATTTATTTCTATCAGGAATAGAAAGAAAGTTGAAAGAAGAAGAATATAAAGATGTGCCTGTTATTTGGGGTGTTGATATGGCTTCTGGTAATGATAAGAGTGTTTTAGTTAAAAGACAAGGTAATTATGTACATTCTGATATAAAAAGATGGAAATTTAATGATACAATGAAGGTTGTTGGTAAAATTACTGAAGAATATGAAAACACACCTGATGAATTGAAACCTGTTAAAATATATGTAGATGCAATTGGTATTGGTAAAGGTGCTTATGATAGAATGAAAGAAAATGAGTTACCTGTTTATCCAGCAATAGCAAATAAGAAAGCAATTTCAAAAAAATATATATTTAATCAAAAA
>Ga0164315_10004766_pt1 | contig 10550 bp, 9 predicted proteins | sample GuaBasSedimGuay6_FD_113737 | JGI IMG/M metagenome (GOLD analysis project Ga0164315, IMG submission 113737) | Subseafloor sediment microbial communities from Guaymas Basin, Gulf of California, Mexico - Guay6, Core 4569-2, 0-3 cm | ecosystem: Environmental > Aquatic > Marine > Hydrothermal vents >...
ACAGGCCAGAATGTTGGTATGCACACACTTGATCAGTATCTTGAAGGCCTGGTTTCAAGGGGTATTGTGGCCCGGCATGAGGCAGCCAGAAAGGCTGTGGATCGCAAGCTGTTTATGTAAGGTTAGCTTGTGTTGCTCGTGAGTGAACGGGTCAGAGGTTTCAATTTGGAGAAGCAGAAATGAGTGCATTAGAAGGCTGGTTAAGGGAGCTACACGAAGAAAAAGGTTCTGACCTTTTTATCACTGCGGATGCGCCTCCGTGCATCAAGGTCAATGGCAAGATTCGGGCAATTTCAACCGAAGTCCTGTTGCCGGAAGAAGCCAGTGAAATTGTTCATGGCATCATGACGAAGAATCAAATAAGAGAGTTTGACGAAACACTGGAGTGTCAGTTCGCCATCTCGCTTGGAAATGAAGTACGTTTTCGTGTCAGCGCGTTTTACCAGCAGGCACATGTAGGTATGGTCTGTCGGCGTATCGAAACCCATATCCCGACATTTGAAGAGCTTGGAATGCCGGAATTACTGACTGATCTTTCGCTGGCCAAGCGCGGCATTATTCTGTTTGTGGGTGCCACCGGTACCGGTAAGTCAACCACACTGGCGGCCATGATTGGTTATCGCAATAAAAGAATGAGCGGTCACATCATCTCGGTGGAAGACCCGATTGAGTACGTGCATTTTCATGGCAAAAGCCTTGTAACCCAGCGTGAAGTCGGTATTGATACCGATTCGTTTGAAATTGCGCTGCGTAATACATTGCGGCAGGCACCGGATGTCATCATGATTGGTGAGGTTCGCACCCGCGCAACCATGGAATATGCCATCACTTTCGCTGAAACAGGCCACCTTGTTCTGTGTACGCTGCATGCTAATAACGCCAACCAGGCGCTTGACCGCATTTTGCACTTCTTCCCCGAAGATGCGAAGGAGCAGGTTTTACTCGATCTGTCATTCAATATGCGGGCTATTGTCGCGCAGCAGTTGGTTCCTTCTGCGGACCAGAGCAGACGCTGGGCGGCCGTTGAGATTCTTCTTGCGACACCATTGGTGCAGGAAAGAATCCGCAATGGTGAAATTACCGAATTGAAGAAGCTCATGTCGGAATCCAATCACCATGGCATGATCACCTTCGACCAATGCCTGTTTGGCATGTACAAGGAAGGAAAGATCACCTACGACGAGGCCATCCGGCATGCCGACTCGGCCAATGAAGTTCGCCTGGCCGTTAAAATGTCAGAGGGCGGCGACGCTGATTCGCTTTCAGAGCGACTCAAGGACGTTGAAGTTATCGAGTTTTAGTTGGCAACAGGGTTTTTGGGGGGTATTAACGGAAAATTCCATTCCGGTTAACGGAGTTTATTGTGCGTATTTTAATTATTGAAGACAACCCGGATATCGCTGCCAATATTGGTGATTACCTGGATGAAAAGGGGCATATGGTTGATTTCGCAGGTGATGGCATAACGGGCCTGCACCTGGCCATTGTCAATGATTTTGATGCTATTGTTCTGGATCTTGCCCTGCCGGGTATGGATGGCCTGGAAGTCAGCCGCAAGTTGCGCCAGGATGCCGGAAAGAATACGCCGATTCTGATGTTGACGGCCAGGGATCGCCTGGAAGACAAACTGGCCGGTTTTGAGCACGGCGCAGATGACTACCTGGTCAAACCCTTTGAGTTACAGGAGGTGGAAGTCAGGCTGGAAGTCCTGGCCACGCGTGGCACCCGCCGGGCCAGCAAGGAGATCCAGACTGGTGACCTGCTGTTTAATGTTGACACCCTGATCGTGAGCCGTCACGGCCAGGAAATAGACCTAAACCCGATTGGTCTGAAACTATTGCGCTGCCTGATGGAGGCTTCACCCAATGTGGTGACGCGAACTGAGCTTGAAAAAGAGGTATGGGGCGAAGAGATGCCTGACAGCGATAGCCTGCGGGTACATATACACTCCCTGCGTTCAGCCATCGATAAACCATTTGGCAGTAAAATGATCCAGACACGCCATGGCATTGGTTATCGTCTGGTGGAGTCAGATGCAGTACAAACATAGGCTCCGCAGCCGTATTGTATTTTCTTTTTTGTTGTTCGGCACGCTGCTCAGCGGCCTGTTTGCTATCAGTACGCTTTTCCTGCAAAGCAACCTTGAAGATGAGCTGATCGGGTCCACTCTGAAACAGGAACTCGATGACTACCTGGTTCAGTTACATCGCGACCCGACGTTTGTAGAGCCTTTTCACACCCGTATTCAGGGCTTTATTACCCGGCCCGGGGATCCCAACCACAGTGTTGTAGCACAGATCAGAAGCCTGGAAACCGGTGTGCACGAAGTTGAAACCCCGGAAGGATACTTCAAGGCAGCGGTTCGTAAAGATGATGATTTGTGGGGATTCCTGATTTATGACATCACTGAGAATCAACGCCTGACCGACCGGCTGGTCTGGTCACTGGTGGCCGCGGTACTTGTGTTTTCCCTGTTGTCACTGGCGCTGGGGCTATGGTCTTCCAGAAGGGTGATGAAACCTGTTAGCGATCTGGCTGAACGATTGAGTCAGTTGCGCGAAGAGACGCCATCACCGGGTTTGGCCAAGTGGTTCCCGGATGATGAAGTCGGGCAACTGGCTGCAGCACTGGATTCCTATGCAGAACGTGTGCATCACCTGGTCGAACGGGATCGGGAATTCAATGCGGATGTCAGTCATGAGTTGAGGACACCATTGGCGGTTATTTCCGGTGCGACAGAGTTGTTGTTGGCACAAAAGGATTTGCCCGAGAAAACAAAGACCCGGGTACTGCGTATCGCCAGGGCAGCCAGGCAGTCAACGGATATCACCACAGCATTACTGCACCTTGTCCGTGCGGAGCAGGGCATCAACCAGGACAGTGAGGCGCATAACGTTTGCACGATTGTTGACAAGTTGATTCACCTGCATGAGCCTTTGCTGGACAATAAACCGCTCGAGTTGAGAATCGTCGGAGAGGACAAAGTCAGTGTGATTGCCCCTGAGTCTGTCATAGCTGTAACCGTTGGCAACCTGATCAGCAATGCAATCCGTTATACACCGTCGGGTGAAGTGGTTTGCACCATTGGCAATGGACGTATCCTGGTGGAGGACACTGGACCCGGTATCCCGGAGGCGGAACTGTCCAGGGTAATGAACCGGCACTATCGTGGTGAAGGTGTTTCCGGAAAGGGGTCTGGCCTGGGCCTGGCGATTGTTCAGCGTTTGTGTGAACTGTATGGCTGGTCCATACATTTTGAGAACCGGGAACGTGGTGGTTTGCGCGCTGAGTTAAAATTCTTTGGCTCGAAATAGATTGATCATTCAGGGTTCAAAATGACATGAGGTTTGCTGGCTGATGGCGATTGTTAATTGTCCGAAATGCGATAAAAATATTTCCAGCCAGACGATGCTGTGTCCGTATTGTGGATTTCAACGGGGCGAGGTCGCCGAGCAGCAGTTGAAAGAGTTTAGCCGGCGGAAGATAAGAGACCGTGTCTATCATTTGAAAATGGCAAGCTATGTGGCGTTGACATTGTTAGTCGCGGCATTTGGCTGGTACCTGGTGGATACCGGAAGCTTTCAGCACAGGGCTTCGATGGGACCGTACACGCTGTTTACCATCGGTGCTGCAATATACCTGGTCATCAGGGTCTACCTTTACAAATCCAGGGCGGCACTGAAGAAATTGGCCTCCCAGGCAAATCTTAATAACGTCTTAAATTAGTTTGTCTAAAGGTCTTGCTGATAACGGACGTAAGGAATACGACCATAGACTGATTCGAATGGGTCTTGCAGACCGCTGTCAGTCTTGCCGTTGTCTTCTGAACCGGCATTGAGCACATTGGTGGTTCCGACGCTGAGCTTGGCATTCCAGGGTGCGCGCCAGGTGAAGTGAACATCAAAAGTGGTTGAGCTATCCAGCTCTTCACGATTCAGAAACTGAACCTGTTCGCGATAAAAGCCCTGTATACCACTGCTGAAGTTGCCTTTGCTCCAGTCAAGGCTCACCTTTGCACTATCGAAAGGGTTGGCAATTGTCCAGTTTTGCAAGCTCGGTGAGTAAGCTGATGTGGCCTGGTAGGATGCATCCAGAACGCGAGTTAATTGCAGCCCCAACCGTACATCTCCAGCGCTGTCCATGGTCAGACCAACCTGGAATTCCAGATCAAGACCGGAAGCTTCGCTATTAAGGTAGTTGAGTGGCTGTCCGCTATCTATAGCCGGGAGTAAGGGATTGCCTTGTCCGGGTGTCAGTAAGTCGGCGCCCATAACTGCACCGGACATCGGTGCGGCGTGATTGACGACGCCCTGCTGTCCCATGCTGGCTTCGCGGCGGAACATGCTGACAGCCGTGCTAATACTGTCATTGCTGAAACGCAGGCCAAGGGCAACCTGATCCTGTTTTAACACGTTAGCCTGGTTGATAAAGTAGCAGTCGGATGCCCGGTAAGAACCCTGCTCAAGTACGCCGTTTTGGCAGTGAATGCTGCCTAGCGGTTGAAATGAGGCCTGGCTTTTGCCAGCGCCCAGGCTGCTTGTGATATCCAGGTTGTCATTCAGATGCAGACTCAGGGAACTATCCAGAAATACTGATCCGACACCGGAGGATGATTTTTGTGAATTATTGTTGATATTCAGCGTCAGCGGTTCGGATAATTGCATTTCCAGTTTGCGGGTATCGGAGCCGCCAAGGTCAAATGCGAGACCGGCCTGAGCCTGATCTTTTTGTAAGGGTAATATCACCAATGGCTGGTCGACACCCAGTTGTTGGGTATTTCCGAATACCTGTGATGCGGTGTTATCGGCAATGGAATACGTGGGAGACAGGCAGACAAACAGACCAGCTAAAAAGCTGGCCAGGCGTTTGTATATATTTTGCCTATGCCGTTTCACTCTAATCCTCACCGATTATTATCCCCTTGCGGGCACACACTTCTATAGAGTCCCCACCGGCGAATAAGTTCTATATTTAAGCATAGCAAACATGACAACATTTTGCTGGCCCATATTGCTCAGACTGCCTGATATACTGCCCTTTTCAGCAATATGGGATGAATATGATGGTTAGTTTGCAAACACCGGTATGTGAGTTTGGAAAAAAGGCGGTTGATTTCATGTTGCCTGGGGTGGATAAGCAACAATGGACGCTGGAAAAATGTAGTGGTGAACGTGGTTTGCTGATCATGTTCATCAGTAATCATTGTCCTTATGTAAAGGCGATACGGCAGAAACTGGTGCGGGACACCCGGGACTTGATGGCGTTGGGCATCAACAGTGTTGCCATTATGCCCAACGATACGGTGGCTTATCCCGACGATTCTGCGGCCAATATGTTGTTGGTTTCGAATGAATTTGGTTTTCCTTTTCCCTACCTGCTTGATGAAACACAAGAGGTTGCCAGGGCTTATGAAGCAGTGTGCACACCGGATTTCTTCGGTTACAACGCTGACATGGAATTGCAATATCGTGGCCGCCTGGATGCAGCAGGGCCGAAATCTGGTGATGACACCCAGGTGCGGGAACTGTACGAGGCCATGAAACAGGTTGCTGAAACAGGACGGGGCCCCGATTATCAGATTCCCTCGATGGGATGTTCAATAAAATGGCGGCAGTCCGATTAATTGATCGGTTTATCTTCTGTTGTCTTCATTGGGGCAATTATGATGCTATAGTCGCTGCTGAATTTCCTGCCCGCCAGGGTGAGTTAATGGGGTACTACATCCAATCGGAGACCGTTTAATGACAAAATTAAGAGTGGCAATAACCACCCTCGTTAGCCTGTTCGCCAGTTTTCCTGTCTTTGCTGAAATGGGGGTTGATGAAAAAATCAATCTCGCAGTCAAACCTTATGCTGATGCTGTTGCGGGCTTCGTGTTTTCTTCATTTCCAGTTGGGGGCGTTCAAATTCCTTTTGTGCTGGTCTGGTTGATAGTAGCGGCAACCATTTTTACGTTTTATTTCAATTTCATTAACATACGGGCGTTCAAGCACGGTTTTTCGTTGGTGCGGGGCGATTACCATGATCCGGATGCACCCGGTGAGGTAACCCATTTCCAGGCGTTGGCCACCGCTCTGTCCGGTACGGTTGGACTCGGCAATATTGCCGGTGTCGCCATTGCTGTATCACTGGGTGGCCCTGGCGCAACGTTTTGGATGATACTGGCTGGTTTTCTTGGCATGTCTTCAAAGTTCACCGAATGCACACTGGGTGTGAAATACCGTAATGAGTTGCCGGATGGCTCGGTTTCCGGTGGTCCTATGTACTATCTGACCAAGGGTTTGGCCGAGAAAGGCCCCAACTTTGCAAAACTTGGCAAAGTGCTGGCCGTGATGTTTGCAATTTTTTGTGTCGGCGGCGCCTTTGGTGGCGGTAATATGTTCCAGGCCAATCAGAGTTTCGCACAGTTGGTTAATGTTACCGGCGGGGAAACCAGCTGGCTGGCTGATAAAGGTTGGCTGTATGGTCTGATAGTAGCCAGCCTGGTCGGTTTGGTCATCATGGGCGGCATCAAGGGGATTGCCAGGGTCACCTCAAAGGTTGTTCCTTTTATGGCGGTTATCTACGTAGTGACCGGCCTGATTATTATCCTGATGCACTTCTCTGAAATACCGGCAGCATTTGGCGCAATTTTTGCGGGAGCCTTTACTGCGGAGGGGATTTCCGGTGGTGTGATCGGGGTGCTTTTTCAGGGTTTTAAGCGTGCTGCATTTTCTAACGAGGCCGGTGTGGGTTCTGCTGCCATTGCGCATTCGGCAGTTCAAACCAGACGACCGATTACAGAAGGTTTCGTCGCGCTATATGAGCCGTTTGTAGACACGATAGTTGTTTGTACAATTACTGCACTGGTGATTATTATCACGGGTACCTGGGATCCGTCCGTTGATCCCAGTGCCGGTGTTCAGCTGACTTCTGATGCGTTTGGGTCGACCATCTCCTGGTTCCCGTGGGTACTGACACTCGCAGTTGTATTGTTCGCGTTTTCGACCATGATCTCCTGGTCATACTATGGTCTGAAGGCCTGGACTTTCCTGTTTGGTGAGAACCGGGTGACAGATACGACCTTCAAAATTTTATTTATGTTTTTTGTTGTTGTTGGATCGTCAATGCAACTGGGTTCAGTGATCGATTTTTCAGATGCCATGATTTTTGCCATGGCCTTTCCTAACCTGTTGGGCTGTTACTTCCTGTTGCCGGTTGTGAAAAAAGAACTGAACGAATACTGGGCCGACCTCAAAGCAGGCAGGCTGGTAAAAACCAGGGTGGCCTGATTTTTATCAGGAAATCTGCAAAAAGAGTCGACATTTACGTGTTGGCTCTTGCTTAAACACTGTCTCATAAGCGAGAATTAAAGATCGATTTCTTTATCGGTCGGAGCGAAGTGATTCGCTGTCCGGCTCTCCAGTAACCCAGGATCAGGAAGTCCCAATGCCTACTCGACGTGAACTTGCAAATGCCATCCGTGCTTTGTCCATGGATGCAATACAACAGGCCAACTCTGGTCACCCCGGCGCCCCCATGGGAATGGCCGATATGGCTGAAGTCCTCTGGAACGATCACCTGAAACATAACCCGGCCAACCCCGGTTGGTGGGATCGCGATCGTTTTGTACTTTCCAACGGTCATGCCTCCATGATGCTTTACTCCGTATTGCACCTGAGTGGCTATGATTTGCCGATGTCGGAAATTCGTAATTTCCGCCAACTGCATTCCAAGACCGCCGGACACCCCGAGTATGGTGAAGCCCCTGGCGTGGAGACCACCACCGGCCCATTGGGACAGGGTGTCACCAATGCTGTCGGCATGGCGTTGGCAGAAAAAGTACTGGCCAACCGCTTCAATAAAGACGGCCACCAGATCGTGGATCACCATACCTGGGTGTTCATGGGCGATGGTTGTTTAATGGAAGGTATTTCCCATGAAGCCTGTTCATTGGCAGGCACCCTGGGGCTGGGCAAGTTAATTGCCTTCTGGGATGACAACGGCATCTCTATTGATGGTGAAGTCCAGGGCTGGTTTACCGACGACACACCGGCACGTTTTGAAGCCTATGGCTGGCAGGTTATCCGTGAAGTGGACGGGCATGATCCGGAAGAGATCAAGCAGGCGATCGACACCGCCCGGGCTGAAACCGCCCGGCCAACGCTTATTTGCTGCAGGACAGTTATTGGTTTTGGCTCACCCAACAAGCAGGGTACCTCGGCAACACATGGTGCCCCGCTGGGACCGGAGGAAATAATTGCGACCAGGGAAGCCCTCGGATGGACTTCCCCGGCATTTGAAATCCCCGATGATATTTATGCTGGCTGGGATGCGCACTCAAGCGGCTCTGCAGCAGAGTCCGATTGGAACACGCGTTTTGCTTCCTATCAGCAGAGCCATCCAGATTTGGCGGCTGAATACAGTCGCAGAATGCGTGGTGATCTGCCTGAAAACTGGCAACAGGATACCGATCAGATTCTTGCTGAATTGCAGGAAACGGGTGCGGTTGTGGCAACACGCAAGGCTTCGCAGATGGCACTGGACGCGTTCGGTCCTTTGTTGCCGGAGCTGATTGGTGGTTCTGCCGACCTGGCTGGTTCCAACAACACGATCTGGAAACAGAGTGTGGATGTCAATGATGGCACCGCAGACGGTAACTATATTTATTTTGGTGTGCGAGAGTTCGGTATGACCGCGATCTGTAACGGCTTGGGTCTGCATGGCGGCTTTGTTCCCTACAATGCGACATTCCTGGTCTTTGCAGATTACGCGCGCAACGCAGTGCGTATGTCAGCACTGATTCCGGCCCACAATATTCATGTCTACACCCATGATTCCATCGGTCTGGGCGAGGATGGCCCCACACACCAACCGGTAGAACATGTATCCAGCCTGCGCCTGATACCCAACCTCAGTGTCTGGCGACCCTGTGATACGGTTGAATCAGCGGTTGCCTGGAAATGTGCAATCGAAGAAAGCACCAGCCCCAGCGCCCTTATATTCACCCGCCAGAACCTGCCTCACCAGCAGCGTGATGATGAACAGTTGGCAGCTATCGGTCGCGGCGGGTATATCCTGCGCGAAGCCGGTGGTGCCTGTGATGCCATTATTATCGCGACCGGTTCTGAAGTTGGTATGGCGATGGATGCTGCAGACCAGTTAGCTGCACAAGATATCAATGTACGTGTGGTGTCCATGCCCAACCCCGGCCGGTTTATGGCACAGGAGCGAATTTATCGCGAATCCGTCCTGCCATCGGATTGCAAGGCCAGGGTGGCTGTTGAAGCCGGCGTTACACATTACTGGCACTCGTTTGTTGGTGATAGTGGCCGCATTATCGGTATAGACAGTTTCGGAGCATCTGCACCGGCATCTGAATTATTTGAGCTTTATGGTTTAACAGTTGAAAACGTCAGCAAAGCGGTAAAAGAACAGCTTGAAGCTGACTGACTAATTTAAAGGAGTAGTAAAATGACAGTTAAAGTTGCAATTAATGGTTATGGCCGTATCGGCCGCAATATCATGCGGGCTTTGTATGAATATAACCGCACCGATGAGATCAGTATCGTAGCGATCAATGATCTGGGCGATGCTAACACCAACGCGCATCTGACCCAGTATGATACCGCGCACGGTACGTTCGCCGGAACAGTGAGCGTGGACGATGGCGACCTGATGGTAAATGGTGACCGGATCAAGGTTTACGCGGAACGTGATCCATCCAAACTGCCCTGGGCAGAACTGGATGTTGATGTAGTTATGGAATGCACCGGCTTTTTCCGGAGCAATGAAACCGCAGGCGCGCACATCACTGCTGGTGCCAAAAAGGTTATTATTTCCGCACCCGGCCAGAATGTGGACAACACCATCGTTTATGGGGTTAACCATGATTCTCTGAAAGCCAGCGACAACATCATTTCCAACGCATCCTGCACGACCAATTGCCTGGCACCCCTGGCTAAAATTCTCACCGAGAGTGTTGGTATTGAACATGGCCTGATGACCACAATTCACGCTTACACCAATGACCAGGTGCTGACGGATGTTTTTCACAGTGACCTGCGTCGCGCGCGTTCAGCAACGATGAGCCAGATTCCTACCAGTACGGGTGCTGCCGCAGCCGTTGGCCTGGTATTGCCTGAGTTGAATGGCAAACTGGATGGGTTTTCCATGCGTGTACCGACCATCAACGTGTCTGTAGTAGATCTTACTTTCACTGCCAGCCGGGCGACCACGGTCGAGGAAGTTAACGCTGCAGTTAAAGCTGCCGCTGAAGGCAGCATGAAGGGTGTGCTTGCCTACAATGAAGCACCGCTGGTTTCCATCGACTTCAATCACAACCCGCATTCTTCAATATTCGATGCGAGCTTGACCAAGGTCATGGAAGGTAATCTGGTCAAAGTACTAAGCTGGTATGACAATGAGTGGGGCTTCAGCAATCGTATGCTGGATACCACGCTTGCACTGGTAAATGCCTAACGACTGTATGGAGTAAGACATGTCATTCCTGCGTATGGATGAACTGAACCTGACCGGCAAACGCGTGATGATCCGGGAGGATTTCAACG
>Ga0164315_10004767_pt1 | contig 10549 bp, 10 predicted proteins | sample GuaBasSedimGuay6_FD_113737 | JGI IMG/M metagenome (GOLD analysis project Ga0164315, IMG submission 113737) | Subseafloor sediment microbial communities from Guaymas Basin, Gulf of California, Mexico - Guay6, Core 4569-2, 0-3 cm | ecosystem: Environmental > Aquatic > Marine > Hydrothermal vents...
CGATACGCGATAGCATCACGAAATACTTGATAATAACGCCATCCGTGCCAAATAGGTCAAAGTTTGTAGCCAAAAAACCTGCAAGAGTTCTGTGGTAATGGCTTCAGGTGCCACCGACTTATTTTCTGGTTGAATGGTTATTTGTCCTTGCTTGATTAATTCCCGCAAAATCATTATCAACGCTGCTTCATTATGTGTACCATCCACCACTGGCAAAATCGTTTTGAATAGAGAAGGTAATTTAAATTGCTGACAGCGTAGATTACTCACCGAATCGTCCCCCTGTTGTATTTGTAATCGCGCTAACTCGCTGACTTTGGGAAAGGGGCTGATTTTGCTGACACCGGGGGGCGGAAAGGTAAATGCCTCTATCACACCGCCTAAATAACATTTAAGTAAGGCAGCCGCTAAAATATCTTCTTGCTCAGTCTCAAAGTTATCTTGAGACTAATGGCACGCACGATAGGAATTAAGTTCCAGGGGCGTTGCCCCTGGCTGGCTGGCTGGCACAACCAAAATTTCTTACATTAGGCAAATTTAATTCGGCTAATAACGCTTGCCCTTGCTCAATTTGCCGGGCCGAGGCATCGATACCCAGACACTGTGCTTGTGGTAATGTATAGCCCATTGCGATGACATTGGTACCATTGGCACAGCCTAAAGTTTTTCAAATATAACGAAACGGATGCTATACCTCGATGGGATAGTATCCGTTAACTTCCACTGGTGAAACTATTTAAGTAAATAACTTACTTTACGGATAGCATCCCATCGAGCGGGATACTATCCGTTATGGCTTAATAAAACGCGGCTGGTTGGCACCGGGGGCGGGTTCATGCCAAACAGCGTCGCGACAGTTGCCAGTCGATTTGGTTGAGCACGCGGTGAAGCGGTACAGTAGTAAGGGAGTTCATCGTAGGTGTTTGGTGTTGTCGCCATAAAATTCATGATTAAATTCAATGACGTGAAAAATTTTGGCAATAGCCGATTGACTAATGACGAAGTTTTTCGTACAAGGTTCGCCTTGTACTCCTGATACTCTTCGGCCGTTTTTCGCACAAGGTTCGCCTGAAACGAATGAGAACGTGAAACGGATGCTATCCCTTCTTAGGGATAGTATCCGTTAATTTCCTCTCGCACAAGGTTCGCCTTGTACTCCTGATACTCTTCGGCCGTTTTTCGTACAAGGTTCGCCTTGTACTCCTGATACTTTGTACTCCTGATACTTTGTACTCCTGATAGGTTATACTCCTGATACTCTTCGGCCGTTTTTCGTACCAGGTTTGCCTGAAACGAATGATAATATGCCCACAACATTCATTATTAATCCACCAATAATGCGGTTTGTGCCAAATAGGTAAAAATGTCTCGCAATAAATCCTGCAACATTGCTGTGGTAACCGCTTCCGGTGCCGCCGGCTGACCTTCGTGTTGAGCCGTAATGATGCCTTTTTTGCTTAAATCCCGCAAAATTTCTATTAACGCAGCTTCATCGTGTGTACCATTCACAGCCGGCAAAACCGATTCCAATAGGGGGGATAATTTTAATTGTTCACAGCGTAGATTGCTTACCGAGTGATCCCCGTGCTGTATTTGTACTTGTGCTAACTCGCTGGCTTTGGGAAATGGGCTGATGGTGGTGACACATCGTGGTGGATGGGTAAAAGCCTCAATTACACTGCCCAAACAACATTTGAGCAAAGCTTCCGCTAAAATGTCTTCTTGCGAAGTTTCAAAGTGACTTTGAGGATCCCTTTTTAGTTGTAAATCCGCATGTTGAACTAATTCTTTAAACGCAATCGCTTGCGGCCAGATTTTGGCTAAATACACCAAAGCCGATTTCACAATAGGTGTATCTTCTTCTACCCCGCCTAGTCCGGCTTTTTCAAATTTGGCGGGTTGATCAGAGACGATATCCACATCGCCCACAGGTTGTAACTGTGAAGCCAAGTAAAATTGTTTTATCACCGCAGGATACAGGCTACGTTGCAACTTGACTTCTTGATGGCACAGCAGACTATGGCGAAACACCCGATTATTCAGAAAATCAAAATATTGCTCTTGGTGTATGACACTTAAATTTTGTAACTGGGCTATCACTGGTGGGGATAAGTTTTCAAGGAACATTGTTTGCACCTCGGTATCACCAAGGTATTGTAAGCCGTGCTGCTCAACTTGTTTGGCAAATTCGTGAAAATAAAGCGGAAGGTTGTTTTCCTCCAGAAATTCATGGTACCAATTGGTATCCGATATCTGATTGAAAATCTTGAGTTCTTTTTGTAAAAAGGCACTGTGCAGAGTTTTTTGTTCTTTGGTCGCATCGGCGAAAAATTTGAGTAACGCCTTCATTTGTTCAATCTGCGTGGGCATATCGTCAAATTGTTGGGCGTGATAGAGCATCATATCGCGGATGGTGCTACGCATATTCCAGCCGGGGCGGGTGTTAAAGCTGATATAAGCCACGCCATTGGGGGTGAGATTGTGCTGACAAATCGTTAAGATGTGTTCTTGCACCGGGGGCGAAACCCATGAATAAACGCCATGAGCAATGATGTAGTCAAATGGCCCAAAGTTGGCATCAATTTCCAAGATATTCTTGTGTTGAAGGCTGACATTAGGCAAATTTAATTGAGCTAATAACGCTTGCCCTTGCTCAATTTGCCGGGCAGAAGCATCGATACCCAGACACGCTGCATCTGGTAACGCATAACCCATCGCGATGACATTGGTCCCATCAGCACAGCCGATTTCTAAAACGCGGCTGGTTTGTACTGGGGGCGGAGTCATGCCAAACAGGGTGGCGACAGTAGCCAGTCGAGTCGGTTGGGTGCGCGATGCGGCCGCACATTCGTAAGGGAGTTCGTCGTAGGTGTTTTGTGGGGCCATTTTTTGAGCAATTCAATTAGATAAGTAAGGGCTGGTGAAACGTAAACGACGTAAACGACGTGAAAAAATTATAACCTGTTGTTTTTTAATGCGCCTTAATAGAGATAGCCTGAAAGTTTCCAAAAAATTGTGAAATCAGTTGTGCGAATTCAATGGACAATAACGCACGGCCAGAGTTCATCGTACTCGTGTCACCGACATAAAGGCTGTTAGGTATTGCTATCCAGATATCGTTGTAACCAGAGCTATTATCAGACATCAAAACATCAAGCATGTTTAGTAATTGATAAGAAGCCGGGCTTTGATCTAAGAGTTGATAAAATTTACGGGCCCAATTTGAATGGTGAGGATATGATACGGGTTGTCCGAGCTGTGTTTCCACACGTTCAGCACTGAAAAAATATCGAAATATATCTGGAAAGGTTTTTAAAAAAAGTTGTACATGATGTTCATTCATAAAAAATACTGAAGAATTGCTCACATAGTCATAGTGTTTTTCCTTGATTTCGCGTTGAATAATGCCGCCTTGAACGCGCTTTGAAAAACCTTTCTTTCCTAACTTGTCGTACCTTCCAATTTTCAGTTTCATTCGTGCGTACTTGTCACAAAGTTGTGCGGCTGTATAGAGTGCCGGTTGACTTCTAAATCGGGTGCCCATTAATTTCAGAAATTGGTAGGACAAGTGGCGAGCCACTTCTGAAACTTCGTGTAATTCTGCATTTTTGCCATATTTCAAAGCAGTATCATGTGAACCGGGTAAAGGCAAGTGTGCTACTTTAGTGATGTGTGGGTCTTTTACTTTTATCCGTTTTGCGTCTTGGGGTCTGAACCCGCCGCGCTTATCGTCAAGGGCTAACAATGAAATGTAATTTTTAACTATGCTTGGTAAGGTGTAGGTGTCGCCGGACTTAGTTCCAAGATCACCGCCGGCAACCGGGTCAATCGCGAAGATATTCACTTCCATGTTGGTCCCATAAAATTCCTCCAGCCAGTTCGCCATTCGTATACAGGTGACGGCTCCTCGGCTCCAACCGACCATATTGATGATTTTCCCGTTAAAGTTGTCCCAAATATTGCCCATCGTGGCAATGGCATGCCTGATGTTGTCATCCATTCCTTTCCCAAGTATTAAGCCCGGCAGGAGCGCTGTCTTTTTTTTACCCGTTATTTTAGAACCGACAGTGACCAGTTTTTGTAACCCAAGATGAACGGTATTGGCGGTTTCGTCCCAATCGATCACATCCATGATACTGGTAGAGGTTTGGCTCCATCCAGGCGCATTTTTTTTCAGGCATTTATTCTGAGCAAAGGCATCAAAAGCACCGGGGGGTAGGATTTTCAACATCACCATAGCCGGTCCCGGGCCCATCAAAAATCAATAAATCATTATATTCAGTTCCGTTGACTATTCCTGATAAGTAATGAATTAATTCATCATCATTATTCTTGGCCCGGTGTTCTCCTGTACCGTGGCAGAACACGGTAAATATATTTGTCATTTTAACACTCTCCGACATTCAATAACATGTCGTTTTATCATTCCCATGAGCTGACATTCCCAGTTTTTGTGACGTTGGGTTGGTGCATCACGATTTTGGTATTATCGAGCTAAAATATAATTCAATTGACAGCAAGAATGGCTTTTTCGCATTCATTAAACCGAAGTTTCTAAACGACGGTACCATGACTGGATTTCATTTTCTATCTGGTCTTTTTCAGCTTGAACTTCCTTCATAAGTTCAATGAGTGCCCCTTTTGCTTTTATTGCAAGCTCTTGGTTTTCCTCGGGATCCTTTACATACGGGTAGTATTTAGCTTTTCGATATACAAATGCGGGTAAAACATGCTCAATAATGGCATTTTTGGTCAGCCATGCGGCATTATGAAATGAGAAATTCACGTTGATCGAACCCCCAGTACCAAATCCAAGGGTTGCTCCAAGGTCAAATTCGATTTTTGTATCGCCGAATGAAGGTGAGGCCAAAGTAAAGCCTGCGTGTGCGCCTGCGCCTGCGGTGAGTTCGCCGGTCGCCTGAGTTGATAACAAGGTTCTGTTATCCAAGGAAACTGTCAAATTTGCGGTACCTTTTAATTGAACCCCAGCAAGTGCTGCCGCTTTAGCCGTTATTTCAAAGCCTTGAGTCCCCAAGGTAAATTTACCGGTCGCTTTTGCCATCGCTACTGCTAGTTCTTCTACTTTCGCATCAAACAACAGTATGTCAGCAACATTCAGCTTAATATACTGTTCGGCGGTAAATCCCATACCGATTTCGGCACTACCTTCAGCCGTTATTCCAACATGCTTGCCTGCGGCGAGATTTCTTAGGTCATAATCAGCCGTCACACTACCTTGTGCTGCTCCCCAGATACCCGCTTTTTCTTTGTGTCCCGCTTCAACATTAACGCATTTCCAAGCAACTGTCAGTTTTCCTTCTCCAATAAAACCGCCAAAAAATGAAGCACCACCACGTATTGCAGTCTGTACGCGAGTCACATCCCATGAGCGCTCGGTTTTAACACCTATCCCTGCTGTCCAAGTATTTTCCCAATTAACATTTTTCTGCGGTTGCCTACATTTTTTGGTAGATTCTTCGACCATCTTTTCGAGGGTTAATTTTACTTGGCCAGTTGGACAATTTAAAAAGCTAACATACGACAGTGCTGTCTGTTGTTGTTCGATGTCATTTTGATGCCATTTGTTGAGTGAATCAAGATTCAACTTTTTTGCCGTCAATTGACGTAGCCAAAAAACGATGAGTTCAACCTGCTCTAAAAGCATGTTGTATTTAGCATCGGCAGCTTTTAAATCGCCACCCAACTTGTTCGGAAATTGCTTGGTAGGTTGAGGCAGGGATTTGTTAAAGGACTGTTTGTGTTGTTGTTCCATGATGTTCCATTTTTGTTGGGCATCTCGAAAAGCATTAAATTTATAAACAATCCAAACATTGACGGCATCCTGCATAGCTTGTTTGCGAGTACTTTTATTGACTGATAATCTGGCAACACGATTGAAAAACTTTCCAACTTGTTGAGTAAACTCTGGAATAGGCAATTTAAATACCTCATACACTAACCCCTTTTTATTAACTAAATCGGAGTGTTGTATCAAGGTTTGTTTGACAGGGTCAAGCGTACTGGCATCAAAATTACCAGTGGTATGTGTGGCACTAGAACTATAGATATCGTAAGGCATGTTTTTTCCCTTGAGATGGATACTGAGCGCAATTCTATTTTCCGGCTTGATTAGAACCAACGATCCTAACCCTGAAGGGGTTTGGGGGCGTTTGATTCTTTACCCAGGTTTCACTTAACTGTTCAGAGTGAAAATATTCATTCGTTTTTTGGCAGTTCTGATGGGTGTGACTTCAATAATTTTATGTATATATTGTTTATGTAGGGGGCCAGCAACGTCTTTTGGTTGCCCACCAAAATTTGATTAATTGAGGCGTGCAACGTTTTTTGGTGACAGGTGCTGGGCAATAAAAACACATTGCTGGCCCCCTACACCTTTACATCAAATGAAGGCAACACTCATCAGCCGGGAATCATGGTATTTTTTTTAATCACCTACCGACGGCGATTTTATCCGATATTTCCACCGTTTGTAACTCCGTCCAAAAAAATGTTTTCGTACAGAACACACCTTCGGGCAAGGTTCGCCTAGAACGAATGAACAACTAAGCAAGGTTCGCCACTCCTGAACAACTAACGGGATTCTTGGATGGCATTAATTAATTGCGGTGAAAGTGTCACAGTGACATCTTTAGGGCAAGGTCCGGTTTTTAACCAAGAAGTCCACCCTAAATGGCTGCCCCGAGTTGGGTCATCAGTTAGGGGTTTTAACCGAGAGGTCCGGCCTAGACGACATTTCCTGCCTAAGCGACAGCCTTTGATTGGATTGACTAGTCTTGTGCCCGGCATTTCGTCCGCTTTCAGCGTGAGGCTTATCCCAAACTCGAATTCTGGCCCGATAAAGAGGCGGGTTAATTCACATAACCAAATAAACCCTAAACCAATTGGCAGCAAATCCGCATATTGTTTTAGGTTCACCGGCCCAACGTGCAGCGCAAATTGGCTTTGTAGATCCCAAACTCGGGTGCCTAGTGTCGCAGTCTGGCCTAACACTTGGTTTTGGCCTTTTCTAATACCTATATATGTGTATTCGTCTTCGGGCAAATCCAACCATTGTCCTTGCCAAGGTTCCGCTGTCACGTTGACTTTAAAAAAATCGGTGAGCAAACATTCCAATGCACTTAAAGAGCGTGGCTGATGTACAAATAAACCGGCATAAAGCAATAAAGCCCGATCGTCAAGGTGCATACGATTTTGCAAGCCCGCGGTCCCTAAACCCATCAACGCATAAAGATAATTGGCAAATTGACTTTCTGATGGTGCGCGAATTTCTAATCCAATACGCTGGTGTTTACGCGCACGATACAACAGCGAGATGGCTCTATGGTTAAATATATCCAGAAAGTCTCGTAATGTGTAATCCTTGTTTGAGACCCGCGCCATCAGAAGTTCAGTATAGGGGGCGGGCAAAGGCCCATGCACCCCGGCTATGCCCATAAAATTAGCCCACAGGGTCGGCTGAGTATCTTTCTCTTTTTTCTTGGTTTTGCCTTTAAACGGAGGGATTATCGCTTCAATGTCATTTGCAGGATAGGCCAGACGGACATTGGCACGAAATCGTACCGGTTCCTTTTCTGGGTAGACATCCTCACCCACCATAGCCGTTGTTTGCGGGTTGGCTGATTGCTCAAGCACTCTGACCGCTTGATAAAAATCAAAGCGGTCGCCCTCGGTAAACAATTGTTCGGCTACAGTAGGATTTTTTGTCCGTTGCGTGGAGGCCATTTTTTCCAAATCCCTTTTTGGGCGTATTGGGTGACGGTCAGTTGGGTGAAAGAATTTGCTGAGACATACAGGGCAAAAAAGTGGTCTAACACACTCATCAATAAAAGTCCACTATTGCCGGTATCTTGGTTTATATCATACTCTATAATAATCTCAAATCCGCGCAAAAATCCGTATCCGGTTTTAAATCCATCAAAATATTGTTCTTGCCCAGTATTGATATCGCGTATTTTCATTGCTCGCCGTACCACTGGCGTAACAGTCATATTGCGAATGCCCCTAATTTGCAGTTCCAGGGATTGATCACTGGTCGCAAAATTGTACAGGCGTAACAGTCCCTGCAACGCAACTAAACTGCCTTCTTTCGCTGTGAACGACAAATAATTAAGAGACAGATGAGAAATAATTCGCCACACGGTTTCCCCCCCTAGCGGTGGTTCTACTTGGGGTGTTGGGGGCTTTAAGCAAGAAACGCCTTTTGACAAAGCGACATCATCACTTTGTAACACCGGTGCCATTGCCGGTACTTGTACCGCTAAACTCCGATTGGTGCATAAGAGTTGCGCATACACTACTTGATCGGGTACGTCAGTGTACGGCTGGAAATCTTCATCTACGAAACGCAGATACATATCCGTGCCCGGCTGACTACTTATCGTAGGCACACGCCGAGCATACCAAAACATCATTTTCGACTTGTCTCTTAAACTGGATTGGAATGAAAAATAAGATGGCAAAGCGGTGCTACTTTGGTCCGAAACCAGCGTGACTTTCTCAACCGTGTGAATTTCGGTGTATTCTTCCCGACGTATATCGGGGATGAGCCTATATTCGGTCGAGCGATGGTGTAAGCGTATCGGTTCTGACGTTTTAGGAAATAAATTAATGATAGGCGTACACCCTAGCCTAAAGGTGTCCTTCGTCACCCGCAAATCGTCTGGTGGTGGCAAGTTGAGTAACAACCATACTTCAAACTCATTTTTTTCGTCTTGGAGATTTAATTGGTCCAGTTGTGTGATATCAAAGAACAGATACTTGTCAGAAAAGGCAAAATATTCTTGTAGCAAACGATAGGCCGGATGCGCCTGCTTTGGATAAGGCAGGATGGCTTCGTCGTCGTTAAACCCCACTGGCTGTATCGCTTCCGCCGGCAAACACACCGCTGTCGTAATATTATCTTTGTCGATTAGCAGTGCCATGCCTAACAGATGCCCAGCCAGTAAATCATACAATGGCGCGGTTTGATACCATGAACCGTGCAAATGGACACGCAGTTGTTTAAGTTCTTTAAGATCTTTGAGAACCACACCTTCTTGACAAGTAAAGCGTAATCGCAAGATACTCTGAATATTTCCCCGAATTTTTCCGTTGATTTCTGGGCACAGGTCCTTAATAGGCGAGTCAAACTGGGCTTGGGTGATTTTCAAAGGCCACAAAGTCAGCGGATAGCAAGTGCGAAAGCGACAGATGACATCTTGTTCTTCGTTTGAACTGAATAAAGTCGTGTTTTTATCAATCTCTATCTTGGAGGGTTCCGGTTCAAATTGGGCGATTGCCAACGAAGGTATCGGTTGCAAATAGTGAGGATAGAGATTGTCTAATAGTGCTTCAGTAAACTGCGGAAACTCGCTATCAATATTATATTGAACCCGTCCGGTGAGAAACGCAAATGATTCTAGTAAACGTTCGACATGGGGATCCGGGGATATTTCGTCACTCAGCATTAAGCGACTGGCGATTTTAGGATATAGCTTGGCAAAGTCCGCACTACTGTTGCGTAGATAATCCAATTCTTGTATATAATATTGCAATAGAATATCTTGATTATTCATCGCTAATGAATTTTACCCCACAGCCATGTTTGATATCGATCACAATAGGAAAAGACACTTGCTCATCAACATCATCTACAATCAACCTCGCTTCCAGTAGGCCCAATAATTGACTGTGGCTATGAGGCTTTGGTGTGATGGTGACGCAAATCTCCGTTAAGCGTGGTTCATAATAGGTGATAATTTCCTCGAAATTCTGTTTTAGCCGACCATAATCATCGGGATTATTGATATAAAACGTGCCAAAATCGACTCTTCCATAATCAATCACACTGCGTTCACGTTGGGCTAATTCGGTTTCTGACACCGGGCAACGTGTATTTAATAACCACTCTAAATCGCGGTGCAACGAGGCATGAAAGGCCTTACGTGTTTGAACCCGCAACGGTATCGGCTCATAATCGGAGCGAGGTTTTAAATCAATCAAACGATCAAGCAACGAGGCTGTTGCGTAAGCGGAAGGAAATGGCATTTTTCAGTTATCCGTTATCAGTAATAACTACAAAGATTATATATAAGAAAGGATAAACCTTAACTCGCGCAATAACTACCGCACTATAACTACAAGGATTGTTTGCTTATGAAAGGATAAACCTTAATTCGCGCTATAACGACGCGCAATAACTACACACAATAACTACAAGGATTGTTTGCTTATGAAAGGATAAACCTGGCGCATTTCGATTTTATTAGCAGACAATAACCAACGCTCCCAACCCCGAAGGGGTTGAATTGGTGTTCAAATTCATCAAACGAGACGATTTTAACATTCAACCCCTCCCTTTTGCAAGCTCAGGAAAAACTGGGTTGACACCTTTTTCTTTACCCCAGGTTTCACCTCTCATCGTTAGACACAAGTCTCTGAAAGTTTCCATTCCATCAAAAGTATAGTACAACGGATACACGAAATAAACGGATAAAAAGACCAAATTTGCCCAGATGTCTTGTGATTCATTCTCCATCCACTGATTAGA
>Ga0164315_10004768_pt1 | contig 10548 bp, 9 predicted proteins | sample GuaBasSedimGuay6_FD_113737 | JGI IMG/M metagenome (GOLD analysis project Ga0164315, IMG submission 113737) | Subseafloor sediment microbial communities from Guaymas Basin, Gulf of California, Mexico - Guay6, Core 4569-2, 0-3 cm | ecosystem: Environmental > Aquatic > Marine > Hydrothermal vents >...
CAACCAACAACCAACAACCAACAACACGAGGAAAAGTTATGACTATCAGATATGACAACCGAGTCGCCGTAGTAACAGGTGCTGGCGCAGGGCTGGGCCGTAATCACGCTTTATTTCTGGCCTCTCGCGGCGCCAAAATCGTTGTTAACGATCTGGGTGGCGCTATCGATGGCAGTGGCGGTTCAACCACCGCTGCAGAAAAAGTCGTTGAAGAAATAAAAGCTGCTGGCGGCGAAGCTGTCGCGAATACCGATTCTGTTGCCACTCCCGAGGGTGCCGCAGGTATTATCCAAAGTGCTATCGACAACTTCGGTAAAATTGATATTTTGATCAACAATGCCGGTAACTTGCGCGATAAATCTTTTTCTAAATTAACGCCAGCAGATTTCGATGCTGTCGTCGATGTACATTTATCCGGTTCGGCCTACACCACCCTGGCGGCATGGAATCATATGAAAGATGCCAATTATGGCCGCATTGTCATGACCACGTCTGCGGCGGGGCTGTTTGGCAACTTCGGACAGGGCAACTATGCAGCGGCCAAGCTGGCTGTGGTCGGCCTGATGAATGCTCTCAAACAGGAAGGCACCAAATACAATATCAACGTTAATACCGTAGCACCCATGGCCCTGACCCGGATGACGGAAGATATTATGTCCGACAAAATCAAGCCTCTGGTAAAACCCGAGTTCGTCACACCTGTGGTAGCCTGGTTTTGCGCTGAAGAAAACACGGTTTCCGGCGATGTGGTCGAAGCCGGTGCTGGCTATTATGGCAAAGTACAAATTGTCGAAGCCAAAGGTACGGTTCTGGGCGGCGGTGAAATCCCCACCCCGGAAGAAATTCAGGCTAACTACGATAAGATCACCGACATGAGTGAAGCCCAGCCTTTCCACTCAGCCAATGATGCCATGCGGCATATCTTCCGGTCGGTGAAGCCGCGATAGCAATATCTGAAGACGTTCAGGCGGGGCTGAAATCTCCCCTCCCCGCCTGAACATACGGGTCTTTTTGCTAAGGAAGCTCTGAATAAGTCTGGAAGAAGTAGACTGTGATTCAGAATATTCAGATTCAAGGCGCAAAACGCTCGTAATAGCCAGCTATTGCGAAGGTTTGTAACGAAGAAGCTGGGTATTCTGAGCGTAGAATGCGAGTTCATGACTTGTTCAGAGCTTCCCTAAGTAAACACTAATTAATGCTTGAACAGGGGCTTACGTTTTTCAAGAAAAGCGGCAACGCCTTCGCGGCCATCCTCACCGCCGGCCAGTTCAGAGATTGAGCGGGATTCCAGCTCCATTGCTGCCTCAAGGCCCTCTGTTGCACCTGCTAGAATCAAACGCTTGGCTTCGCCATAGGCTTTGGTTGAACCCTGAGCCAACTTGTGCGCCATCTCCATCGTAGCATCCATAAGTTCTTCATCAGGAACAACCTTATTGACCAGACCCCAATCGAGAGCCTGCTGCGCAGTAAGCACGGTGTTTAACAAAGACATTTCTTTGGCCCGCCGCATGCCCACTACTCTGGCCAGATAAAAGCTGGCGCTGCCATCGAGGGGTAAACCGGCATTGGTATAAGCCATAGTGAACTTTGCCGACTCCACAGACACCGCCAGATCGGTACACAACGCCAGGCTAAGGCCACCACCCGCAGCCGTGCCGTTAATCGCTGCAATCACCGGTGGCGCCATGCGGTTAAACTTGGAAATAGCACCGTGAAAGAGCTGGGTGACCAGCTTTAAATGACTGGATATATTGTCCCCCTGCTCGGCAAAATCCTTTAGTCCTCCACCGACACAAAACATCCGCCCCGTACCGGTCAACACCACAGCCTTAATGGCCGGGGCTTCGTCACAAATAATGGCGTTTTCAATCAACTCCTCAACCATGCCGTGGACAACCGGATTGCCTTCATCCGGCCGACACAGTGTAATCACACCAACGCCATTACTGACTTCCAGGGTCATATGCTGCTTGCTCATTTAGTTCCTCCGAGGTGGTAAAGCATTTATCTGATATTTATTTACCGAGAAAGGCTTTGTACTCAGGAATGCCTTCATCAAGCTGTACCCCCGCAGTATTCAGGGCCATGGATACCATATTGTATTGCCCCACAGTAAACACAATATCGAGTATTTGCTGCTCACTGAAATGGGTTTGCAAATCGGCGAAAGTAGCATCACTAACAAAAGCATCGTTGTGTAATTCGTCCGTGGCCTTGATTAGGGCCTGTTCTGCAGCAGACCAGGAACCGGTGTTAGGACCTTCTGCGATAGCTCTAATTTCATCGTCATTGAGCCCGGCCTCCTGACCCATCAAAATATGCTGACCAAATTCATAGCCAGATTGACACAGCCAGCCGATACGCAGGATGGCGATTTCGCGATCTCGGGGAGCCAGGGAAGATCCAAACATAATATGGTTAGCGAACCCGACCCAGGCTTTTAGCAGGTCTGGATAACGCACCAGGGTTTTAAGTATGTTGAATACTTTGTCTTCATGGCCAATTTTGCTCTGTAGTTCTTTAATATCCATACCCAGGGCATCACTTTGCTCTTCGCTCCAGTCTTTGGGTTCAAGGGGAGGAATTCGCGGTGTTGTCATTCTCATGTTTTATCTCCAGTTTAAAGATCATTCGACCGGATGTGCTGTCGAAGTTTTATTTTGTGCCACGATGGGTTGAAGCAGTCGACCAGTCTTTTTTCGCAACATCCCAGCCCCGTGCCAGATAAATAAACGGGGTATCGATAATTGCAATCAACAACTTAAACACATATTTAGCCATCGCCAGTTGCATGGCCGTTGCTAAATCAACAATCCCCCACCATACCACCAGGCCATAAATCGATGTATCAATCAGCTGGGAAAGCATCGTCGACACATTGTTGCGTAACCATAGATGCTTACCATTAGTTTTGTTTTTGATTACATGGAAAATCCATACATCAAAATGTTGGCTAATCAGGTATGCCAATAACGAACCCAGCACAAACCTCGGTGTAAACTGGAATAAAGTAGCCATGGCCTGATGGATATTAGTCGCAAATTCTGCAGTTTTCGGGTTGGTCGATGGTGCGAAATTCATACTCAAAAAAATCATAACTATGATGATTAAGCTGACGGCAAAACCTACCATCACTGCTCGGTTGGCCTCTCGCTGACCGTAGCGTTCGCTCAACAGGTCGGTAGAAAAATAAATCCCCGAATACAGAATAACTCCGACGCTGGTCTGCATACCCATGACTTCTGTGAGCATGGGGCCCTGCAAATTGGCCAACAATAAGCTCAAAACTATACTGGCATACAAGCCATGTTTGCCAAATATGCGGAACAGCAAAATCGCCGAACCCAGGTCAATACATATTGTAAATAACCACAGTGGTGTTTGCGCATCGAAAGCAATCACCATTGGTAAGTACCTTTTTTGCAGGTAGAACTAGATGTTGGACACATATAGAAAAAGACCCGCTCCAAAAGAGCGGGCCGTCGTATTGAGCCGATGTTCAAAGCCTCGGTTAATGGGCGGCATCCAGATTGTAGAGCTCTGCCACATTGTCATGCAGCAACATATCCTGTTGCTCCTGCGGCAGAGGCGCGACATATTTTTGTAGCAACTCCTGAGACCAGGGCCAGGTAGAATCGCTATGAGGGAAGTCATTGGCCCACATGATGCGCCGAGGATTCATCGAATCCATCATCGTGAACGCGACAATATCATCCTGGAAGGTAAGATAAATATTCTCCAGAAAGTACTCACTGGGCATTTTATCCAGCTCGGCACCGCGCAAACGAAAACGGTGGCGATTATAAGTGTGATCCATACGATAAACAAAATGCGGAACCCAGCCCGCATCCGCCTCGACACAGACAATCTTAAGTTTAGGATTGCGCATAAACACGCCGGAGTTCACGAACATACTCATAATGTCCTGATTGGCGCGGATTATCGCGTAACCCGAATTAATACTGGTGCCACGAAACTCCATAGACTTCATCTCGCCGGAGGTGAGGATATGAAAGCTGAGCGGCAATTCCAGGTCAATCGCGGCCTGCCAAAAGTTGTCGAACATTACGTGATCATAATCGACATCAGCAATCGCTGGCCTACCTGGTAACATGACACCTTTTAAACCCAGTTCTTTGATTTTGCGGAGATCTTCGATACCTTCATCAATGCTCCGAATCGGCGTTTGCCCCAAACCAATCAAACGATCTGGCGAGGGATCACAGAATTCGGTAATCCACAGATTGTAGGCATCCATACAGGCTTTTTTATAATCGTGATCGGTGAGGTTGCAAATCTCCATACCGACGGACGGGTAGATAATTTCCGCAGCGATGCCATCCTTATCCTGGTCGAGAAGTCGCGCTGCGGGATCCCAGCCGCCCTTGTGCAAGTTTTCAAACCTGGCACCCTTGGTCGATAGTTTTTCTGGCGGGATACCCGCGGCAGAAATCAGACTAAGTGGAATAGCCCTTTTAACACCCTTGATATCAAAAATATCACCGCGTTTTGGATCGTGGACAATACGCGGTGCAACATCGAGGTATTTCTTATCGATGCGGTCTATGTAAGTCCCCGGCGGTTCACAGACATGTGAATCTGATGAAATAATTGGTTTAAACATGGCTTGCTCCTTTATATCTATGCTTTTGTGTTGATTTTTGTGACCGTCGTCTCAGCCACAGCACCACCTACTGCGCTTATCGTACCAGTTATAGAGCGCGCACTATGGTATTAGCACAATTATTTTGTCAATTGCTCGAAGGCAGAGTTTTGCCGGAGCGAAGCCTGTCCAGATTTAGCAGTAGGTAGATGGCGAAAGCCGGGTTGCCAAGCACATTGGCCAGGACAAACCACATCACTGCCTTTTTGAGGGAATTCTCAAGCGTATAAACAAGGACTGCAAATAGCACGAAGCCAAATAATAAATCAGAGGTGATTTGAAATGCCCATGTTTCTCGCTGACCAAGAATTTCGACAAATGTGGTTAATGTCGGGTCGGCAATCATAACTCGAATACTGAACAGGATATGTATGATCAGTACAATGTAAATAATAATTTTTGTAGTTTTCATTTTTATTCTCCTACCATGTAAATATTACTGGAAAAAATTTCTGTAAACAGAAATTTACTGATCGCTACCAATAGCTAAAAGAGCCGTCAGTTGCTAGAGAAACAGTGTAGTTGAAATATCTTTGCGGCACCGTGACATTACCAGGCGACTATTGCGTGGGGAATGAGGACCGGCCAAATTAAGCAAAGATTCCCTATCTTTCTAATTATCATTAAAAAAGCCGCAGTGCATAACACCACGGCTTTTAAACATATTTTATTAATCCTGGTTAACTAGCGAATACCTCGTCTACGCACAGCAGCTGGCGTAAAGTAATTGTCGGGAGCACGCCAGGCAAAATTGGGAGCGCTATTCTTATCAATCATCAGGGCTAACATCCGGTGGGCATTGAAATCGTATGAAATCTCAGCAACCCGATTCGAGAACCCAATTTCATAGTACATAATATTATGATCTTCCCAATGACGCCACAGCTCACCACGGAGATCATAGATATCCACCAGCATGACTTCCCATGAATCTTCGTCCAGATAAAAAACCCGCTTCCTATAAGCATGGCTAGTGCCTTCCTTAAGACTCGCTTCGATCACCCATACCCTATGCAACTCATAACGGGAGTAATCCTGATTGAGGCGCCCGTCTTCCTTAATCACTTTATCGGGGGTTGCGTCTTCGGCAGCCAGCTTATAGGGGTTATAGGGCACGTACATTTCACGCTTGCCCAATAGCTTGTAGGTGAAGCGGTCGTTGGGGCCATTAAAACCATAGCCCTGATCCGTGGTACCCAGACCATCGCCCGCAGTAGTCGGGTTATCGTAGACAATCTGCGGCGCCCGCTTGACACGGCGTTGACCCGGGCTATAAGCCCAGGCCTTACGGAAATTCTCACTAAACGAAGGTGGCTCGTGGACAAGAACTACCTGGCCTGCGAGCTTGGCAGGAGCCGTCAAAACCTGGGCATAAAGCGTGGTATTATCCTGTGGGTTAGCTCCAGGATCGTCGTCGCTCAGTTCAGGATCGCTCCATTTGTAATGAAAATTGACCTGCAGCTTGTTGACAACATAGTCGCCTGTGCTCGCAACCGCTATCGTGGTTTCCGCTGCATCGTACCAGACCGGTCTAGGTCGCGAGGCCTGATTAAGGAAAGCTTCGTTACCGTTATGCGGAATAGGAAAAGCCCACGCCTTCCTGGTACCGTAATAGCCAATCATACCCATGTGAAAATCGGTTATTCTCAACTCTGATCGATCCAGGTTTTTCAGCGCCGCCTCGTAAATATAGGGCTGGTAGATCATGGAGCGTCGCGTGGGATAGATATTCATAAAAAAGTCTGAGTAGGTCTCAAACATTCTCTTCTGACCTTCAGACAGCTTATCGGCATGTTCCTGGAAATTCTGCGAAGTAATCGTAAAGCGTACAGCGTCATCTGCGAATGGATCCAGATGAAAACCACCCGACTTGTAACCCTCAGGTGGAACAATCGGCACATTTTTCCATTCGGGAATGGTACCTTCGGCATTGCCAGCACGAATCGCGCCAGTTGGCGTCAACGTGGTGCCTTCAAGGCCAATGCTGGCCCGCTCCTCTGGGGTAACAGCCGCCAGGGCAGTACCTACGGTTAATGCACCGATGGTTGCCAGGACTTTATTAAAGCTTGTCTTTCTCGTAAAAAGCATCTCACTACATCCTTTGATATTTGAATTATTTTCTTAGGGCTGGATTAAAGTCGTTTTTTATTGTGGTTGAGAGCGGATAGCAGATAGCAGATAGCAGCACATCATTTGTCAAACCATCCCTCTGCAACAAAGATGACAGCATTTTATGCATAATTCAAGAGCATGCCTGAAATTACTAAATCTATTTGTGTGTCGTTAAAATGTGTACTATTCCGGCCGAAAAAATATAGCAGAACCTGGGTGGGAGAAGAAGTAGTTGGCAGTTTCAAGTACTGACAGTTTCAAGTAAGGCGACAGCATTTTTGCTATAACCATAAAAAACCCCGCGGTGAACTAACACTGCGGGGTTTAGATAGATACCTTGCTAAAAATGCACTAAATTAGCGAACGCCATGGCGGCGCACTGACGCCGGGGTGAAATAATTATCTTCAACCCGCCAGCTAAAATCAGGTGGATTCTTCTTATCCCACATCAAGGCGATCATCCGTCCCGCCTGCATGTCATACTGAAATTCAGCAGCCGCGTTCATAAAGCCGATATCGTAATACATGACATCGTGGGATTCCCAGTATCGCCAAATCTGATTACGCCTGTCGTAGCCATCTACGAGCATGATCCACCATGAATCTTCGTCAAGATAGAATGTCCGACGACCATAATCATGACTGGTGCCCTCTTTCAGCACGCTGTCAATAACCCAAACCCTGTGCAACTCATAGCGGGCAAATTTTTGATCGACTCGCCCATCTGCATTGATGACCTTATCGGGTGTGGCATTTGCGTTGTGCAACTTGTAGGCGTTGTAAGGTATATAAATTTCCTTTCTGCCAACCAGTTTCCAGTCGAAACGATCATTTGGTCCATTAAAGCCCCATTTTTGGTCAGTGGTCGCCAGGCCGTCGCTGGCGGTCAATGGGTTATCGTAGACTATCTGCGGGGCTCGCTTTACACGTCGCTGACCGGGACTATAGGCCCATGCAGAACGAAATTTATCAGAAAAACGGGCGGGGTCTCTCGCCAGCACTACCTGACCAGCTAACTTCGCTGGCGCCAGTAAGGTTTGGTAATACAACAAGGAATCTTTACTGGGATCATAATCCACACCGGCTATATCTGGATCACTCCACTTTTCCCGCTTTTGGATATTGAGTACGTTAACCACATAATCACCCGTTGAGGTAACCGCCATTGTGGTTTCGAATGAATTAAGCCACGGTGTGATCGGGCGAGTAGCCTGATTCATCCATGCTTCATTGCCATTATGAGGTACGGGAAAAGCCCAGGCTTTGCGCGCATCCTTGAAGGCAACGATCCCCCTTTCGGTAACTACCACCTCTGCTTTGGGAGCATTTTCCAGCGCTGCATCATAAATATAAGGATTAAAAACTGCCGTACGCCGAGTTGGGTAGATGTTCATCGTAAAGTCTGGATAAGTCTTAAACATCTCTCGCTGACCTTCCGAGAGTTTATCGGCATATTCCTGATAATTCTGGGCAGTGATCGTAAACAACACCTTGTCATCGGGAAAGGGGTCCGCATGATAGGTTCCCGTTTTGAAACCGGTGGGCACTACAATCGGTTCATTTTTCCATGCTGGAATGCTGCCTTCTTTATTGCCGGCACGAATGGCGCCAGCTGGTGTCAGCTTCGTCCCCTCAAGGGCGAGATTGGCTTGTTCTTCGGGAGTGGTTTTTGCTAATACTGCGGTACTGCCAACTGCCAGAGCAAATGCTCCGGCAAAGGCAATGGCTTTTTTTACCGTCGAACTACGTGTAGTACTCATATTTCACTGATTCCTTATGTCGTTGAGGGCTAGATCAAAAGCTATATTTAAAGGTGGCAGAAACATTATCTGCATCAGCCCAGGTGCCATTTGTGCCAGGCCAGTGCGTAGCGGCGAACTCCAGTGACATCTGGCTCTGATAGTCAAAGGTAACGCCTGCTCGAACGGTGCGCTGGTTCTCTACGATCGCCCCGTTGTTAAAAGATGTGTAACCCTCAACATGGTGGATCCACACAAAGCTTGGCTTGACATTGAGATTCCAGAACAGATTGTTGTATTCAAAGGCCGCCACCAGAGTGTAGCCCCAGGCAAAGTCCGTCAACAGACGATCCAGCTGATCCACACCCGGTGAACGCTCAAGCTGTTTAGCAACGCCACCAACGGTTATTTTGTCCGTGGGATCACCGCGCTTCTGACCGTCAACCCACGTCAACATATTGTTAAAGACATAGGATTGCTTGTCGGCACCAAAGGGGCCACCGCCAATGGAATAGGTCAAATCACCCAGCCAGGTATACACATCATTGGCTTCAACGTCGCAACCCGGTATGCCGCCGGTATGAGGATAGTTGGGCGTAAGTCCCGCACCTGCGGGGTTGCCAGCTGCCACATTGCCAATACCAGCCAGGCCCGCACTGTTCTGACACTCCCGGCTATCGTAGAAGTCGGTCTTCAGGTTTACCTCGGTCTGAAAAGACACACCGGTATCGCCCACTTCACCGTTCAGCGAGATGGCAAAGGTGTCCTGATCTTCTGAAAACACCGAGTGATAGCTGGTGCCGGGGAATCCGGGGACCGGCGATGTCTGCCGATCATCCCAGTTGCCCTGCAGGAAGGGCTGGAAGGCATGGCTGCGGACATAGTAAACACCCAGATCCGCGTAATTCATACCTTCGATGATATGGTGAAGGGCCATACCCCACTGACCACCGTGGCTGGGCTTGTCGGTGCCTGTCGACGTGGTACCCAACGCAGCGATTACAGGAGGATTATAACCCTGTCCAATGTTATCAAAGGGGCTGAAATACGTACCCACCGGGAGAAACTCACTGCGCCGCCAGTTCCATACGTAGTAGGCCTCGAGACTGGTGTTGGGCGTGATCTCAAAGTTGGTATAGACCATCTCCTGAGGCAGCAGTTTCTCTTTAACATCAGTGCCCGGTATGGTGGCTTTGGCAAAGTCCTGCGGGTTGATCATCTGGGTAATACCGCCGCCCATGATGCTGCTTTCACCCCAGTTGACCACCTGCTTACCGACCCGTAACGAGGTATAGTGGCCGGCGATCTGGAAGTTGGTGTACACAAACAGGTCGTAGAGTGTGAACTTGTTGTACTCGGTACGCGCACCGTTGGGGATACCGTCGAGAGTACCAGTCCCGCCATTACCACCATCAAAACAGTTAGTACACTTGTTGGCGCCATCTCTGGCGACAAAATCATAAAGATAACCAAAGCGCGTAAAAATACCGCTATCGCCCCAGGAATTTTTCATAGTCAACCCGGCATCGGTGATAAACGATAAGGGTGCGCTATAGATGTCCCCGCCGTGATTAAACACATTGGAGCGGCCACTGGATGATGACCGCTTCGGGGAGGCGGTCTTGGTCGTTACCGCCATACTGGCAGTAACGGTGGTATCGACAAAGCCCTCTACATTTGAAACATCCATATCGAACTGGAATGCGCTGGCGCCGCCGGCCATAAAGGCCAGACTAAAAACAGATGATTTTAATAACTTTCTACTGATTAAATTTGTTTTCAACAAGGTATATCCCCTCTATTACTGGTTTTAATTATCACCGGCAAATGCAAATGGACATGCATTCGAGTTTGCCTCTTGACTATGTTTATCTGACTCTCTTTTCCCCTCACGCTGGCTAAACACGTTTGTTAGGGAACCTCTGATTAAGTCTGGACGAAGCAGGTTGTAATTCAGAATGTTCAGATTCAAGGCGAAAATTGCACGTAATAGCAAGCTATTGCGAAAATTTACAACGAAGAAGCTGGATATTC
>Ga0164315_10004769_pt1 | contig 10546 bp, 10 predicted proteins | sample GuaBasSedimGuay6_FD_113737 | JGI IMG/M metagenome (GOLD analysis project Ga0164315, IMG submission 113737) | Subseafloor sediment microbial communities from Guaymas Basin, Gulf of California, Mexico - Guay6, Core 4569-2, 0-3 cm | ecosystem: Environmental > Aquatic > Marine > Hydrothermal vents...
ATCTCATTAGTCAGGTCGGCACTGGCCTCAGCCTTGATACAACAGGCTATATGGCGAGAGTTGGCCCGGGTATTAGGGGGGAATCCTACACTGACGCGGAACCCGTGGGGGATTATGTGAGATGGTGGAAGTTTTGGGGTTATTACCTCATCTCGTATGAGTTGCGCGGCTTCTGTTAACCAAGCTTCACGGTCGAGTTCTAAATTGGTCATATTATTTAACCCCTTCATTAATGGTGCGTTGGTGTAATTGGCTAGCCTTTGTATAGCAGGTTAGCAGATACTTGAAGTTGTAGTGATACCCAGTGATGGTGTCCACCAGTTCATAACTTGATGGTGTTTTACTGTCTGATTGTTGCATAGAGAAAAGCGGCGAGATGTTAAAACGGTGGCTATTTGTAGTGGTCATTTTATACGCTCCAAAAAGGTGTTTTTGTGAAAGTTATCCACAGAAGAAGGTCAAGAAAAATCGTGAAAATAAGTATAGATTCGGTCATTTGTTTATGTCCTGTTGTTTAAAGAGTGTGCAGCTTATCAGAGTTTATACTAAATGTAAACAGTATAAGGTAAATTATTTATTGGTTAATGTAAAAGAGATGTATAAAAAACAGGTGAGTTTTACATAATAGTATTTATGCGGTTTTCGTTTACATGAGATGTAAAAACAGGGCTATAGAGTGCCAGCGGGCCGAAATAGGGCCTTTATAGCGGTCTATAGCGTGTTTTTGTTGCCGGGCGTTGCCGGGCGTTGCCGTGGCACGGCAACGCATGAGCGCAAGGCTGGGCGCGGTAATTGTAGGCTTCAGTTCCGTAGTTGCCGTATACTGTTACTCTCTCTCTCTCTCTCTCTCTCTCTCTCTATAGAGTGCTATAGGGGTAAGGGCAACAGTGAAAAGTTAGCCGGCCAAAGGGTGGATTTTGCGGCAACGCGTGGCAACAGGACAAGAAACGGGGCGCAGTATAGCTCTCAGCCTGTTGCCGTTATTTGGGGGCCTAATACGCGGCAACACCCTCCCCACCATGTCATTGATATCATTGAAGAATTAGCGTTGCCGTCAATTATGGCAACAAATTGCCGCTGTATGGCGCTGTTTACACGCAACATTGCACACTTTTTGACCGCACACTTTTTGACCAGTTGGGCCATACTTTACAAACCACATTTAAACGTCACATGTAAACAGTTATATATAAACAAAGGCCCGGCCTTCTTTTTAAAAAAAAAAAATAAAAAATCTCATCGGAAGCTTATCCATAAATTCTTCTTTTTGAACGTGTAAACATTTCTTTTTTACCCTACCTTGCTTTACACCTCCTAACGCCCTACACTCCGCCCATGAGCGCATTGATGGCACTGGAAAACCTTGATGAAATGTGTGAGGACGACCTACCGGCTGAACTCCTCCAAGACCCAGCGCATCCAGCTAACGACCTATTTTACCAATCCCTGAGCCAAATCAAGGCTGCCATCAACCTGCAACTAGTCCTCATACGCCCAATAGAGGCGCAGGCGACACGTTTGCACCTTCAGGGACTGTCCCACACCAAGATTGCAGAAAAACTCGATGTAGGGGCTGCATCTATCGGCAAGTATTTCAAAAAACCCAACGTCCTGCGTTTAAAGCGGCTACTCAACCACCTCCAGCACCTCTTGGATGGCCCTAACCAAGACCACCGGAAGAACATTCTCTACCGCATAGCCATCGACAACGAGAGCCAGCGCCCCTCTGTCAGCATCCAAGCGCTACAGGAGATTAACAAAATGTCAGGCTCATACGAGCCAATCGATAAGGGCGTAGCTGTAAACATCACCATCAACAGCGAACAGCTACCCAGAGGCAAGTTAGACCAGATACCCCAGGGCATGACAATCGACCAAGAAGGTGAGGTGCTACCTGAGTAGCCTGCTATACAAGCCTAGACAACAGTTTCTTAAATTCCATCAGAGAGCACAGAGATGGGCTGTGATGGTGTGCCACCGTAGAGCCGGAAAGACAGTAGCGGCTGTAAACGAGCTTATAATTCGAGCGCTATACACTCAAAAACCTAATGCGAGGTACGGATATGTTGCACCCTTTCGTGAACAAGCTAAAGACATTGCGTGGGAGTATCTTAAACAGTTCGGACGAGATTTCGCCGAGCCGAAAGGAGTTAGAGAATCTGAACTCCGCCTCAAACTCGTTAATGGCGCTTGGATCACCCTCTACGGCTCAGATAATCCTGACGCGCTCCGCGGACGGTACCTTGATGGCGTCGTGCTCGACGAATACGGCGATTGCCGTCCGGGTGTTTGGGGCGAGGTAATTCGCCCAACTCTCGCCGACCGGCATGGCTGGGGCGTGTTCATCGGAACGTACAAGGGAAAAAATCACTTTTACCACGTAGCCGAAAAAGCCAAAAATAACACAAGATGGTACAGGATGATTCTAAAAGCCTCCCAGTCTGGCATAATCCGCCCAGAGGAGCTGGAAGACCTCCGACTTGAACTCTCCGATGAAGAATATCAACAGGAAATGGAGTGCGACCCAAATGCAGCAATCAAAGGTACCTACTACGCAGCCCAAATTGCAGAACTCGAAAAGAATGGTCAAATCAAGGAACAAGACCTATACAACGACAAAGAACCTGTACACGTTGCAGCCGACCTTGGGTACAAGGACTCGACGGCTATATGGTTCTGGCAGGACACCCAAGAAGGCCCTGTCGTTATCGACTACCACGAAGCGGCGGGCAAAAAGCCGGATTACTACTTTGGAATGTTCGACCAAAAACCTTACAAATACGATGAGATATGGCTTCCGCATGACGCCAAAGCAGATACGCTCTCGACGCAAAGAACGACTCTTGAGCAGTTTCAAGACCACTTCAGAAACCAAAAAGTGCATATCAGAAAAACGCCTAAACTTACGAAGCAGCAAGGTATCGATGCTCTACGCTTGGCACTTAAATTTATGCGCTTCGACACCCGCAAGACCGGCGATGGAGTCGAGGCGCTAAGGGCGTACTCCAGAAAATACGACTCGTTCAACAAGATTTTCTTAGCCGCGCCCAAGCATGACTGGGCCTGTCTTCCGGGGGGAGAGCTTATAAACACCCCCACAGGGCCAAAGCCGGTAGAAAACTTCCGCTCCGGCGATGAAGTGATTACCGCAGGCAAAATTGGCAGGGTTATCAACGCCGGGCGGGTAAAAACCAGCGCAGTGTTAAATTTGAAGCTGTCTAACGGATCTACGATACGTTGTACCCCGGAGCATAAAATATTTACACAACTGGGCCTAGTCATGGCTAAGGATTTAGACTATAATCACCAGCTATTACAGCAACATGAGGTGATGACATGGTTAGCGAGCGAAAACGGGATAAGAAAGGCGTTTACCGAGAGTTTCAAGGCATCCGGTACAACTATTGGCCCAAGCGAAAATTTTACGTTAGCCAGAAAGGGGGTAAGCAGGCTAAGCTACATCGCGTGCTCTGGGAGCACTATCACGGCCCGCTGCCAAAGGCTAGTGCAGTCCTTCCAGTCAACGATGACTGGGATGATTTCGACCCTTATAACTGGGCTAGACGCCCGCACGCCAATAATGGCAAGCCATTTGAGCCTAAGAACCCCTGCATTGAGTTTGACGGGAAGCGATATTACAAGCACGCCGATCAACCGTACTATTACCACACCAAAAACCACGGAAAAAAGACAATCCTGCATAGGGATATTTACACAAAGTTCCACGGGCCGATACCTGACGGCTTTGATATACACCATATCGACCACGATTCAAGCAATAACGACAGCACTAACTTACAAGCCCTTGACCCTGCGGAGCATAGCGCGCTGCACGGAGGTAGACGTTTTTGATATCGAGGTAGAGAGCGACCACGCATACACCCTGACGCGTTCAAACGTAGTAGTCAGCAACTCCGACGGCGCGGATGGTGCTCGCTACATGGCACTCGTATGCCGTCTGCCAAAGGGTGAATTAGGACGACAAGTGCTTGACGCGCGCACCAAAACTGGTGTAAACGGTGACACAATCGAAAAACCTGCTATTATTCAACCTTTCCAACCTGAAAGAATGACGTTGAACGGGCTATTTGAAGAAAATGAGCGCAATACGAAACGCAGTTTTGAAAAATTGAGGATGTAAACGATGGGGCAGACGACAGGCGACGCAGGAACGCTAGAATCGCGTAAAGACTTCGAGAAAACGCCAAAGGGTCAGTATGATTTTTGGTCTCAGGAGATAAAAGCCTCTCAGGACATGCTTGAGGACTTCCAGAAAGAAGGCGATATCGTAAACTCAAGATATCTGGATGATAGAAAAACCAATCTCACGGTAAGCCGCTCAGAAGCCCCCGGGGCTTTCCGATTAAACCTGTTCAATTCCAACGTAAAGACCGTTTCCAGTATGCTCTACGGCAAATTGCCGAAAATAGAGGCTGACCGACGTAACGCGTCACAAAATGACGATATAGGCAGAGTAGCCGCAGAGACTATGGAGCGACTGCTCATGCTAGACCTTGGGGATAACGGCAAAGAGTACGACGCCATATTCCGCGCGGTGTTGCAAGACCGGCTACTACCCGGGCTGGGCTGTGCCAGAGTACGCTACGAGGTGGAGACCGAAGCTGACGTATCCCTAGCCACTGTGGACGGTGAACCCGTAGAGGGCGGCGCTCAGGTGATGAAAAACGAGAGCGCGCCCGTGGATTACTACCATTGGTCAGACGTGCTATGGGGCTGGGCTAGAACATTCGCCCATGTGCCGTGGATTGGCTTTCGCTCGTATCTCACAAAAGACGAGGTTAGAGCGCGCTTTGGAGACTTTGCAGCCGATAATGTGACCCTGAAGCAGCAGAAGGCAACAGGCGCAGAGGACGATACAGGCGACAAAGCGGACAATTCCGAGTGGATGAAGGCCGAGATATGGGAAATATGGGATAAAGACCGTAGGGAGGTCGTATGGTGGTCTAAGGGTGTAACTAAAGTCCTAGATACCAAGAAAGACCCGCTACAGCTCACAGGATTCTACCCCTGCCCGCCTTTTTTCATGGCGAACCCCACTACCAGCCTCTACAGGCCCACCTCCGATTATCACATGGCGCAGGACTTGTATAACGAAATTGACGTCCTTCAGACCAGAATTGCGATAATCACCGAAGCTGTGAAGGTGGTAGGCGTTTACAGCGCCGGAGAGGACGGTATTAAACGAATGTTCAAAGAGGGCGTTGAGAACGACCTCATACCTGTCGATAATTGGGCTATGTTCGCAGAGCAAGGCGGCATACAGGGCGCAATCGACTGGCTGCCTATTGCAGAAATAGCAGGGGTATTAGACAAATTACGCGCGCTCAGAGATGAAACTATCCAGTTACTCCAGCAAGTTACCGGTATGGCAGATGTCATGCGTGGCAGTCTGGACAACCAGTATGAGGGCGTAGGGCAAACGAAAGAAAAGGCTAAGTATGGCTCGATACGCATACAAGCCCTGCAAGACGAGTTTGCGGTGTTTGTCACCGACTTGATGCAGATAAAAGCCGAAATCATTGCCCGGCATTTCTCACCTGAAACGATTATAAAGCAGTCCAACATGGAGTTTTCGCCTGACGTGGAGTTACTACCGCAGGCGGTGCAGCTTATCAAAACTCCAGAATCCGCCAGAATCCGTATTACCATACGTTCAGAGACCCTCGCTATGCAGGATTATGCCCAGCTACGCGAGGAACGTGCAGGGTATTTAAACGGTCTATCGACCTTCCTACAAGCAGCGACGCCCCTAATTCAGCAGGATAAGCGCTCGCTGCCCTTCCTTTTGGAGATGCTGAAGTGGGCTATGGCAGGGTTTAAAGGTTCCAGCGAGATTGAGGGCGTGCTAGACCAAGCCATCGAGACCATGCAGCAACCTGACGAGAAACCTGAGAAACCAGATCCAGAAGAACAGCGTATGCAGGGCCAGATTAAGCTCGAAGAAATACGTCAGCAAGGCAAGCAGCAAGAGAACATGCAGAAACATCAGCAAGACATGGAACTGCGCCAACAGGACATGGACGCGGATATTCGTACCCGCGAAGCTGAGCATATGTTCGAGCAACAGAAGACCCAGTATGAGACTGAGGCGGAGCTGAACATACTCGCAGCCAAGATGGAAGCGGACGTGCAAACAGAGCTGATGACCAGCCAAATCAACGCTGAGCAGCAAGCAGCGGGCGTGGAAGCGCAGACCCAAGCGGACATCAGAAAAGCACGCTACGAGATTGAAAAATTGAAGATTACCAAGCGTGCAGATGCAGGCATGAAGGTGCTCGAGAAGAATTTAGACCGCGAGAACAAACGCGCAGAGCAGGATAACACCCCAACGCCCACTACGGGAGAGAAGTGATGGCTAACTATGAAGCCCAAAGCGGGCTAAAAACCGACCTGATAGACGTTATAGACCGACTTGACGAAGGTATGCACACGAAAGAGTCTAAAGCCGCTGATGCTGCCGCAGACAAAGCAACGCGACTGAAAAGGAAGAAAAAAGCCGCAGAGAAGCAGGCTAAAGCGGATAAGAAAAATCGAGGCAGCCTTGGTGCCTACGCAGCCAATAAAGCCTTAGCCGACCGGTTGTTCATAGACGAGTGACACGCACCACATACATACAGGACAGAGCTACCGGTAAACTGGTACTAAAAAGCGACCATGTTCGAGATATCCCAGATGCACCCATTATCCACGGTGACATCGAGGCGTTTAAATCACCTGTCACTGGTGAGGTCATATCTGACCGTGGGCAACTCAGGCGCCATAACAAGCAACACGGCGTTACCAACGCCAGAGACTATGGCGAGAACTATTTTGAACGACGCACCAAAGAAATGACTGCGGAGCGAACGGGGCAAACACCGCAAGCGAAGCAGGAACGTATTGAGACTATTAAACAAGCCATTGAACAGCAGAGGAGTTAATCATGGGCGAAGAAATGAGAGCAGCTTTAGAGGAAGCAGTAAACGAGGTCGAGGATGAAAACCCGCCGGAGCCAGAGATTGAGGCACCCGTACCAGAACCAGAGGCAGACCCTGCACCCGAAGGCGACCCAGAACCTGAACCAGCCGGAGACCCTGACCCCTCCGACCCCGCCGGGGATACACCCCCCGACCCAGAACTCCCCGGAGATGGGGAACCGGTGGAAGATCCTGCACCTGACAAAGCAGCCGAAAAGTTAGAGAAAGCGCCGGTAAACTGGAACCCAGCCGCACGCGAGAACTGGAAAGAATTACCTGAAGATGTGCGCGCTATGGTGCATAAGCGCGAGGCGGATATTAACCGTGCGCTGCAAAATGGCGCGGAGTCCCGCAAGATGGGCGAAGATTTTAACCAGCTTGCAGGCAGATATAGCGCCGTTATAGCCGCTGAGGGTATTCAAAGCCCGTTAGAAGGTTTTGAGCGCGTGCTACAGACAATGGCAACCCTGCGCATGGGGTCAACCGAGCAGAAAGCTCAGCAGATTGCAGGATTTATCAAGGCGTATAACATCGATATAGGTGCGCTTGACGACCTTCTTGTGGGCAACCAGCCCAACGGTAAGCCCGCACCAAATTCACAGTTTAATCAGATGCTCGATGAGCGTATGCAGCCTGTAGAGCAGCTAATGCAGCGTATAAACGACGCGGACGCTACACGTACCAATAACATAGCGCAGAACGCTTCAGAGGGTGTAGCCAAATTCGGGGAGACCGCTGAATTTTTCGAGGATGTGCGTATCGATATGGCTGACCTGATGGACATGGCAGCGCAACGCAATCAGCCAATGGATTTAAAGCAGGCGTACGACAAAGCCTGCGCGCTGAGTCCTGAAATATCTCAGATACTGACTACAAGAGCTGGACAAACCAGCCTACCGGAGAAACTAGCCGCAGCCGCCAGCATCAAGGGCGACAAATCAGGCGGGGGCGGCGGATTGGCTGATTTATCCATGCGCGAGACCATTGCGCAGCTATATAACGAGGGCGGGGGTTGAAACGCGGTTTAAACCTGCTATAGTCAAGGGAGACCGTAAGTAGCTAGGCAGCCCCAGTCCGAGGACAGGCACACAGCCCCAAGTTGAGTCAGACTAAACTTTCAACTTAAAGAGGGCTAACACAATGTCTTTTGCTAACGCAAACATCAGCGACATCATCGCTACCACGATTCAATCACGTACCCGCAAAATCGCGGATAACGTGACTAATAACAACGCTGTACTGAAAAAGCTCAGTATGCGCGGAAACATCAAAACATTCTCAGGCGGCTACAAGATTCTTCAGGAATTGAGCTTCGCTGAGAACTCTAATGCCGGTTGGTACAGTGGGTATGACTTGCTGCCAGTTGGTGTATCAGACGTTATCTCTGCCGCTGAGTTCGATATTAAGCAGGCAGCGGTACCAGTCATCATCTCAGGTCTGGAGCAGTTACAGAACTCCGGTCGTGAACAGATGATCGACCTTCTGGAATCCCGGCTTTCTGTTGCAGAATCCACACTGTCTAACCTTTGTACCGCAGGTATCTACTCTGACGGCACAGGCGCTGGCGGTAAGGAAATCGATGGCTTAGATGCCGCCGTACCTCTCGACCCGACAGCCGCGCCTTACGGTGGTATCGACGGTGCAGTGTTTACATTCTGGCAGAACGCCATAAGCGACCAAACAGCCGCTGCGGGTCTCGACCCTACACTGATTCAGGGTTTCTGGAATCAGCTCTGGTCTGAGCTTGTACGTGGTCAGGATCGTCCTGATTGCATCATGGCTGATTCAACCGTATGGAACGCTTACATCAGCTCCTTGCAGGCTAATCAGCGTTTCTCTAACACCGACATGGCTGATGCGGGTTTTACCAATGTTCAGTTTATGGATGCTCCAGTTATTCTGGATGGCGGGATTTACTTCCCTTCAGCGGCTTCAGGCGGCGTAGGCTCTCCTGCCGGTACGGCGTTCTTCTTGAACACCAAGTACCTGCATTATCGCCCACATGCAGCCCGTAACATGGTGCCATTGAGTCCTAACCGTAGATATTCGACCAATCAGGATGCCGAAGTACAAATATTGGCATGGGCTGGAAATCTCACGACTTCAGGTCGGGCATTTCAGGGAAGGTACGACGCCAACGGAGTATAACACTTTTAGCAGCGTAAACGCCCACGCTAGATCTTAGCGTGGGCTTTTTAGGAGGAAGTAACATGGCTCAATTAAGACCTAGTTTTTTCATTGATGACAATACAGTGACGGTGCGAAGCGCAGAAGTTCCTGCGGCGGATTTTGATAACGGCATGAACTTGGGTGGCAGTAACGCTCCGGGGATTGGCATTAACGTGGATGGCGGTGCCGTAGTAGGTACGCCCGAGCAGTTTACACTGCTTGACCAGCATGGTATTGCACGTACCACACAGACCAGCCAACATATCGGCGGTAGTGGTCTTGGTGCTGGTGTTCCAGGGACGGAACCTGACGGCTCTGTCCGTGCAGGTGTCCCATCTACAGATGGCGACGGTTCTGTACCGGGACTTTGGGAGAACTGCGGCTTAGCAGTATTGGTAGATGGCTGGCTAGCTCCAGTAGTCTAGTAAGTGTCTCAGTTACTACAGGTCGCTACCAGAGGCGGGGGCGTCACCGGACTTAACGGAACGGCTGTCCCTGACCACGTAGATCAAGGCATCCCCTACGATATTAACGAGGGGGTGTCTGTTGTAGCTGTAGAGATATCAGGGGTAATTCACCACTACCATCAAGGTCTACCGTTCACAGCAGCAGGTAGATTAGTCGCTACTAACGATAAACCAGTAGCGCGCATTGCTCCGGGAGGAGCACCCTACGACACATCAAATTTTCTAGTGTTTGGCTCCGGTGATTTTAACCACATGGCAGCCGGAATCCCATATACCCCAGATAGCCAGATAGCCGCTCAGGGTGGCGGCGGTTCACCAACACCTCCAATAGTTTCCGGTCTTATAGCTGCATTTCTCAAAGGTGTGGGCATAACTGAGGAAGGCTCTGGTGTGAGTGTATGGGCTGACCAGAGTGGTAACGGTAACGACTTGCTACAGGCTACGGATAGTGCGAGGCCAATACCTCAACCTGATGAGCTTGGGAATGAGCTGCTGGCTAACACAGGCAATCCATTTGTTAATACTGACGACATAACACCAATTAATGCAGCCTTGAGTATTGATAGCGGGGACTTAGTAGTTGAAAACACAACCGCAGCAGCAGGGCACGCCGTTGAAGCTGTGAGCACAGTTGCAGGAGTAACATATCAAGGCACGGTTGAGGTTGTTGCTGGTGGCACAACAGGCGGAAAGGTAACTGTTGGCAGTGCTTTGGGTGGGAGTGATTTATTTAACTCCGCTGGTGATTTTACATTGCCCGGAACGTATAATTTCCAATTCACTGCGGTCAGTGGTACTTCGTATGTTACAATGCAAGCTAACTCTGCAACGCTTGGTCACACAACATATTACGGCGGGATATCCGTAAAACAAATCACAGCCTACGAATCAATCCTCTTTGACGGCGTATCTCAATTCCTGAAGACAGCACCA
>Ga0164315_10004772_pt1 | contig 10541 bp, 11 predicted proteins | sample GuaBasSedimGuay6_FD_113737 | JGI IMG/M metagenome (GOLD analysis project Ga0164315, IMG submission 113737) | Subseafloor sediment microbial communities from Guaymas Basin, Gulf of California, Mexico - Guay6, Core 4569-2, 0-3 cm | ecosystem: Environmental > Aquatic > Marine > Hydrothermal vents...
ATCAGATGTTAGATTAAAATAAAATTAAAATGAAACGAACATGAATAAACCCGCCTGCCGGACAGAGGGTTGCACACGTTCTCAATCCTGCCTGCCGGCAGGCAGGTTTTTAATTAACTTATTTATAAATAATTACAAAAATTCAAACAAGTGAAAAACGAAACTTATACTATATCGATTTATACAGAAAATAATCTAGGATTATTGAATAGAATTTCAGCTATTTTTCTAAAAAGGCATATTAATATTGAGAGCTTGACAGTGTCAGATTCAGAAATTGAAAATGTATCACGCTTTATTATTGTGGTTAATATGTCAAAAGAACAAATTAAAAAAATTATTGGACAATTAGAAAAACAAATTGAAGTAATAAAGGCTTACTATCATACAAATAGCCAATCGATTTATTTGCAATCGGCATTGTTCAAAGTGAAATCTTCCTTACTTTTTGATAAACGTCAGATCCAGAATATAATCAAAAAAAGTAATGCGCAAATAATTACGGTTTCCAGAGAATTTTTTGTAATCGAAAAGTCAGGCAGAAGGGAAGAGATTGAAAAATTATACAGCGCTTTGTTACCTTACGGAATAATGCAATTTGTGAGATCAGGAAGAATATCAGTAACTAAAGATGAAATGAAAATTTCAGAAATGCTCGTAGAGCAATTAAATTAATAAAACTAAAAATATTAAAATGTCAAATTATTTTAACACATTATCTTTAAGAGATCAATTAGCACAATTAGGAAAATGTAGATTTATGGATTCTTCTGAATTTTCAGATGGAATTGGAACTTTAAAAGGTAAAAAAGTGGTAATAGTTGGTTGTGGGGCACAAGGCCTTAATCAAGGATTAAATATGAGAGATTCCGGTTTAAATATTGCATATGCACTGCGCGAAGGTGCGATTAAGGAAAAACGCCAGTCTTTTGTAAATGCGAGTGAAAATGGATTTACGGTTGGAACCTATGAGGAGTTGATTCCCACTGCCGATTTAGTTTGTAATTTAACGCCAGACAAACAACATACTTCCGTTGTGAAGGCTATTATGCCATTGATGAAAAAAGATGCCACATTATCTTATTCTCATGGTTTTAATATTGTTGAAGAAGGAATGCAAGTACGTAAGGATCTTACAGTGATCATGGTAGCTCCAAAATGTCCGGGATCAGAAGTTAGAGAGGAATACAAACGTGGATTTGGAGTGCCTACATTAATTGCCGTACATCCTGAAAATGATCCTCAAAGAATAGGATTGGACCAAGCAAAGGCATATGCTGTGGCAACGGGTGGTGATAGAGCAGGAGTATTGGAATCTTCTTTTGTAGCCGAAGTTAAGTCGGATCTAATGGGAGAACAAACCATTTTATGTGGTGTATTACAAACTGGTTCTATTCTGAGCTTTGATAAAATGGTTCAAAAAGGGATTGATCCAAGCTATGCAGCAAAATTGGTTCAGTATGGTTGGGAAACAATTACCGAAGCGCTGAAACATGGTGGAATTACCAACATGATGGATAGGTTGTCTAATCCGGCAAAATTAAAAGCTTTTCAATTATCAGAAGATCTAAAAGTAATCATGCGTCCCTTGTTCCAAAAACATATGGATGACATTATTAGCGGTCATTTTTCTGAAACTATGATGGTAGATTGGGCCAATGATGATAAGAACTTATTAAAATGGAGAGCAGCAACAGGAGAAACCGCTTTCGAAAAAACAAGTGTAACAACTGATGAAATTTCCGAACAGGAATATTTTGACAATGGTGTACTAATGATTGCCTTTGTTAGGGCGGGGGTAGAGCTTTCCTTTGAAACGATGGTTGAGGCAGGCATAATTGAAGAATCTGCTTATTACGAGTCCTTGCATGAAACACCTTTAATTGCAAACACTATCGCTCGTAAAAAATTATACGAGATGAACGCAACAATTTCGGATACAGCAGAATATGGCTGCTATTTATTTGATCACGCTTGCAAACCTTTATTGGTTGATTTTATGGATAATATAGATATTGATGTGATAGGTACTCATTATGGAGCGGGTAGAAATAATGGAATTGACAATCAAGAATTAATTGCAATAAATGATGAAATTCGTTATCATCCTGTTGAAATTATTGGCGCTGAGCTTAGAGAATCAATGACGGCAATGATTAAAATTGTGTAATTAGTGATAAGATAAAATAGTAGTATTTTAAGAATCATGACCTGCCAGGTTTCCAAAACCTGGCAGGTCTTTATTATAGAAATAAATTCTTCGAAGTTAAAGATTTAACAGGCATCCCAAATTACATCTTTCGGCAGGGGAGCTATTATGTTAACTTTTTTATTATGCACTGGATGTACAAATTCAATCTTTCTTGCATGTAAATGGATACCACCATTTTTATTACTTCTATCAAAACCATATTTTAGATCCCCTTTAATTGGACATCCAATGTTTGCTAATTGACCCCTAATTTGATGGTGCCGACCCGTTTCCAAGTCGATTTCAAGCAAGTAATAAGTGTTTAATTCTTTTATTGTTTTGTAATGCAGAACTGCTTTTTTTGCACCTTCGGTATCTTTTTTAAATACGGTAGATTTATTGTTTTTTGGATTCTTTTTGAGATAATTAATAAGGGTGCCACTCTCTTTTACCGGTTTGTTCTTGACAATTGCCCAGTAGGTCTTGTGGATCTCTTTGTCGCGTAGCATTTTATTTACACGTTCCAGAGCCTTTGAAGTCCTTGCGAAGATAACAATACCACTAGTGGGTCTATCCAATCGATGAACAACTCCCAAAAAAACCTTTCCCGGTTTATTAAATTTATCCTTAATATATTCCTTTACAACATCACTCAGGGGTTTGTCCCCAGTTTTATCTCCTTGTACAATATCACCAACTTTTTTATTGACAATTATTAAATGATTGTCTTCATATAGAACCTGTATATTTTCTTTTGAGCTGTACATTATATCTTAATAAATGTGTAAAAATACAAATTATTAACCCTTATTAGATTAACAATAAAAAGTAATGTCAATGTGACCCAGGTCACATAAAATATGAAGTTTTAGGTTAAACGATTGTTTAATTTTATAGTCTTATTAGGTAATGTATAAATAAAATATAAAAATATGAAATCAATAATGTACTTATTAATTACCATTCTGGTTTTAGGGTGTAATGATTCAGATGATGAAATTGTTAATGGAGAGGCTTTATCTCAAGAAGAGATAGAAAATTTGCAGTTCTTAAAAGAAGAAGAAAAACTGGCACGTGATGTTTATCTATTTTCTTATGACTTATATAGTCAGAAAATATTTAAGAATATTTCTAATAGTGAACAATCTCACATGAATAGTGTAACGGTAATTTTAGAAGAATATAGTATAGAGGATTTATCTCTTGAAGAACGGGGAAAATTTTCTAATGAGATGCTACAGGAACTGTATAATGACCTAACAGATTTAGCTTCAAAATCTCTGCAGGATGCATTAATTGCCGGAGCAACTATAGAGGATCTGGACATTAATGATCTGAATAATTTCATTGTCAATACAACTCATGAAGATATTGAAGATATGTATCAAAAATTAAATTGCGGTTCCAGAAATCATTTAAGAGGCTTTACCAGTAACTTAGATAACCTCAATGTATCCTATGATCCTCAATTTATTTCATTGGAAGAATATGATACAATAATTAACGGTTCTCACGAACAGTGTAATAATTAAATATTAATCAAGATATTATGAAAAAGCAATTAATTTATGTGGTTTTAATAGCAGGACTGCTGTTTTCATGCAATCAAAGTAAAAAAGATATAAGCCAATCAGATCATAAAATTTCTGTTAATGAACACAGCAAAGAATCTGAAGCATACACCTTATTAAAAACCCAATGCTATATTTGTCATAGCATCACTTCAAAATCTCATGAAGAGATTATTGCACCTCCTATGGCCGCAATTAAAATGAGATATTCCAGAACTTACAGAACTAAAGAAAGTTTTGTGGAAGCAATCTCCGACTGGGCACTGGATCCAAAGGCAGAAAATGCGATGATGCGAGGAGCTGTCATACAATTTAATGTGATGCCAAAGCAAATTTTCAAAAAAGAGGATCTTGAAGAAATCGCCTTGTATATTTATGAGAATGAATTAGAAGTGCCCGAGTGGTTCGCGGAACACGAAAAAGAAATGCATGGGAACAGAGGAGGAATGGGTAAGAACAATTGAGCTCCGGTACATATCAGTAAATCTATTTTAGTTCGAGAATCCAATTAGGTTTTCTGCACTTGGAGTACCCTGTGGCTTACGTCTATTAATCTCAACTAAAATCCTTGGCCATATCTAGGTTTACCTGTTCAATAAAGTTTAATACATCTTCTTTACCCATGGCAGTTTCGGAAGAAGTTACAAAATGCGTTGGCAGAGATTCCCAGGAATCGAGAATTTTATTTTTATAATTTGTTAGATTTTGCTGTAGTTTCGAATGGCCCATTTTGTCAGATTTTGTAAAAACAATACAAAATGGGATTCCGTTTTCGCCCAAAAATTGCATAAAATCTAAATCAATTTTTTGAGGTTCATGTCGTGAATCTACCAATATAAAAGAGCAGACAAGTTGTTCTCTTTGTAAAAAATAATCTCTAATAAATTTTTGAAATGATTGTCTTTTGGTTTTGGAAACCTTTGCGTATCCATATCCCGGTAGATCCACCAAAAACCAATTATCATTGATCAAAAAATGATTTATTAACTGTGTTTTTCCTGGTTTTCCTGAAATTTTAGCCAACTTTTTATGGTTGGTTAACATATTTATAAGAGAAGATTTACCAACATTCGATCGGCCGATAAAGGCATATTCGGGTATCCTTTCCTTAGGACATTTGCTTACATCTGTATTGCTAATGACAAATTGAGCAGTTTTTATTTTCATTTTCAATATGTAAAAATGTGCTTTTACAGGCTATCTCAATTTTGTTTGAAATGTTTTGTTAGCCAGGTTTCAAGAATTTCGTCAAATTTATCTGGATGTTCCATCATAGGGGCATGACCGCATTTGTCAATCCAATACAATTCAGAGTTTGGTAAGAGTTCGTTAAACTCCTCGGCAACTTCAGGTGGAGTAACATTGTCATCTCTTCCCCAAATCAAACAAGTCACTACAGTCATGTGAGGTAATTCCTTGCGCATATTATGTCTGATCGCACTTTTTGCTATGGCCAATGTTCTGATAACTTTATGTCTGTCATTTATGGTTTCAAATACTTCATCCACTATTTCTTTGGTGGCTATTTTAGGATTGTAAAAAACATCTTCTGCCTTTTTTTTTATATAGTCATAATCACCACGTTTTGGATAACTCCCACCCATGGCATTTTCGTACAACCCTGAACTTCCTGTAAGTACCAAACCAATAACATTGTCAGGATTTAAATTTGTGTGGTAGAGTGCAATATGACCTCCTAGTGAGTTTCCTAAAAGGATATACTTATCCAGTCCGATATGATTGACGAATTTTTTTAAAAACTTAGAAACATTTTTAATATTAGTTTTCACTAAAGGGAGTGAATATAATGGAAGTTCCGGCATTAAAACGCGGAAACCTAAATTTGAAAAATGGTCGAAAGTTTTGTCAAAATTACTTAGGTTACCCATTAAACCGTGCAAAATAATTAATGGAGTTCCTTCACCGGATTCTAAGTAATTATATTGTCCCTCTTTTTTAAGAGAATATTTCATTAAAAATGACTGTTATTAAGCGTGTTGTTAGTTTAATTATTTTGGTTCAAAATACTAATTTTCTCAGCATAACTTCGAATATTTTTTAAGAAATAATCGCAATGAAATTTAAAAAGCTGTAAATCAACACAATAATATTATAAAAAGAAAGTTATTAACAAAGTGGTAAAAAATGGTGAAAAGTGGTAATTTTCTCTATATTTGTCATAGAAATAAATAATTACAGCAAGTAAGTGGTAAATCTAACAGGAACATATGAGTGTAAAGCCGATACGAAAGGTCGCCTTATGTTGCCTTCTGCGATTAAGAAACAATTAGCCAGTGTTTTGCAGAATGGATTCGTTTTAAAGCGATCTGTATTTCAGCCATGTTTGGAGTTATATCCATTGGAGGAGTGGAATGTGCTGATGGAGAAAGTAAACAAACTCAACAGGTTTGTGAAAAAAAACAATGATTTTATCAGAAGATTTACTGCAGGAGTAAAGATAATCGAATTAGATGTTTCAGGAAGAATGTTAATCCCGAAGGATTTGCATTCGTTTGCCGGAATTTCTAAAGAACTCGTTTTGTCTTCTTCCGTTAATATTATTGAGATTTGGGATAAGAATAAATATGAGACAGCGATTGATGAAGCTACGATCGATTTTGCCGAATTAGCCGAAGAGGTTATGGGTAATTTAAATGATGGCGGTGATGAAGTATCATAATCCTGTATTGCTCTTTGAAAGTATTGATGGTCTAAATATCATACCGGATGGAATTTATGTCGATGTAACCTTTGGAGGAGGCGGACATTCAACGGAGATTCTAAATAGATTGGGTAGAAAAGGGAAGCTATTTGCTTTTGATCAGGATGAAGATGCGGTGCTGAATGCAATTGATGATGACAGGTTTGTTTTAATTAGTGAAAATTTTGGTCATATCAAGCGATTCTTAAGATTCTATGGGGTAAAGAAAGTTCATGGTATCCTTGCAGATTTAGGAGTATCGTCACATCAGTTTGATGAACCGGAAAGAGGTTTTACTATTCGTTTTGAAGCTGATCTTGACATGCGAATGAACAAAAAAAATACATTATCCGCATTTGAAGTTGTAAATCACTATGGAGAAGAGGAGCTTGGTAGAATACTTTATCAATTTGGAGAGCTGAGAAATTCGAGAGCTATCGCTTCTCAAATTGTCGAGGCGAGAGAGGTAGAAGAAATAAGAACCAGTTTTGAATTAAAGGAAGTCCTGAAAAAGTTTTTACCTAAAAACAGAGAGCATAAGATTTTAGCGCAAATATTTCAGGCCATTCGAATAGAAGTTAATCAAGAAATGGAAGTATTAAAACAATTTTTATTACAAATACCTGATCTTTTGATGGACGGTGGTAGACTGAGCGTCATTTCTTATCATTCACTCGAGGATAGATTGGTGAAACGATTCATCAAAAATGGAAAATTTGAAGGAGAGCCCGAAAAAGATTTTTATGGAAATATAAGTGTTCCCTTAAAAAGAATTGGAAAATTAATAGTGCCATCACCAGAAGAAGTAAAAGAAAATAACAGAGCACGAAGTGCAAAATTGAGAATAGCAGCAAAAGTTTAATAGTGGAAACCGTAATTAGAAATGTCAAAATTTAAGCAAAAGTTCTACAATATTTTAAAAGGTAAATTTCTGGTTGATGAAGATGCTAAAAAGAATTGGGGTTTTATATTATTTCTAACAGTTCTCTCCTTATTTATGATATCCAGCTCACATCGTATAGATAGAAAAGTGCAAAAAATAGCGGAACTCAATAAAGGTAAAAGAGAATTAAGAGCGCAATTTGTAGCAACTAAATCTGACTTGATGAAATTAAAAATGGAATCAAGCATTTCGATAAGAATGAAAGAGATCGGATTGTATGCCTCTCAAACACCACCTCATAAAATTAAAGTAATAACAAGAAATTAGTCATGCCGATAACTAAAAAACAAATATTAAACCGAGTGTATTTATTAACAGGGTTTATGTTTTTAATGGCACTTGCTATTGGTTATAGCCTTGTACAGATAGAATTTATTGACGGGGAAGAGTATAGGCTTTTGGCCGAGCAAGGAACCGTGAAGACTTTTGAAATTCCGGCTAACAGGGGTAATGTTTATACGTCAGATGGCAGTTTGCTTGCAACCTCTATTACAAAATATGATATCAGAATGGATGCGGTGACTGTTTCTGATGAAAATTTTGAAAATGGGATCAATGGATTGTCTAAATCTCTTTCGAAAGAATTGGGTAAAAGCCCGGGGTATTATGAGAACAAGATTCGAAAAGCACGCGTAAATAGAAATAGATATCTGTTCATAACAAGAAATTTGAGTTATAACGATTACCAAAAATATATAGAGTTTCCAATTTTTAATTTAGGAACTTATGGTGGAGGTTTTATAGTTGAGCAAAGAACTGTAAGAGAACATCCCATAGGCAAAATAGCGGAACGTGCAGTAGGTTATGATGACTACCGTGGAAGAGTGGGTATTGAGGGTAGTTTTTACGAGTATTTACGAGGGAAGAGCGGTCAAAGACTTAAACAAAAAATTGCAAAAGGTCAATGGAAACCATTAAATGATAATAATGAAATTGAGCCAATTGATGGAAAGGATATTATAACGACTATCGATTTAAACATTCAGGATATTGCGCATCATGCACTATTGCAACAGTTGGAAAAATTTGAAGCAGATCATGGTTCGGTAGTTGTTATGGAAACTAAAACTGGTGAAATCAGGGCAATTTCCAATTTGGGCAGAACATCAAGGGGTACCTACTTCGAACAGAGAAACTACGCGGTATATGAATCGCATGAGCCTGGTTCTACCTTCAAATTGATGAGTATGATCGTTGCCTTGGAAGATAAGGTTATTGATACATCAACTATTGTGGATACAGAAGAAGGTGTTATAACATTTTATAGGCGAAAAGTACGCGATTCGCATATAGGAGGTTATGGTAAGATTTCCGCTGCCAGAGTAATGGAGGTATCATCTAATGTAGGAATAGTAAAAATCATTAATGATAATTATGAGGACAATCCTGAGAAATTTGTTAATGGCCTTCAAAAAATGAGTATTGGGAATAAAATTGGACTACCAATTAAGGGGGAAGGAAGTCCATTTATTCCAGATCCTAAAAATAAAAAAGTATGGAACGGATTGTCATTACCATGGATGGCCTATGGATATGGAGTTTCGCTCACACCCCTACAGACCTTAACTTTTTATAATGCTATTGCTAATGACGGAGTAATGGTTAAGCCAAGATTTGTTAGGGAGATCAGGACACAAAGCAATGTAATTACAAAATTTGAAAAGGAAATTATCAATCCGCAAGTGTGCTCTAAGCAAACTATTGATTATGTAAGGGAAATGATGTTGAACGTTGTTAAAAGAGGGACTGCAGAAAATATATATGATAAGAATTTTTCTATGGCAGGTAAAACAGGTACTTGTCAAACGGATTACTGGAAGGGAGAAACCCAATATATATCATCCTTTGCAGGGTACTTTCCGGCTGACGACCCAAAATATTCTTGTATTGTAGTGATCCATAAACCCAATAAAAAAATTGGGTATTACGGAAATATTGTAGCCGCCCCGGTCTTTAAGAAAATAGCTCATAAAATTTATTCAGATACGCCTGTGCAGGATGAAATGAGGCTTCGAACTCAAATTGCTTCAGTGGATAAAAATTATGACAATTATTATAATAAAGCGAATAAAACATACAAAACTGTCCCTAATGTAAAGGATATGCCAGGAATGGATGCAGTTTCATTGCTGGAGAATTTGGGGTTTATTGTAAATTTTGAAGGTTTCGGTAAAGTAAAAGCACAATCAATTAAGCCTGGTGACGAATTAAAACACGGTGAAACAATAACATTGGTATTATCTTAATTATGGTTCAAATATTTTGAAGAACTTAAAAGACATATTGTACAGAGTATCTGTTGATTCTATTATTGGAACAACAGATTTGCTTATTGAAAGTGTCGAATTTGATTCTCGAAAAACAAGAGTTAATACTTTGTTTGTTGCTCAAAAGGGATTGTTGTTTGATGGAAATGAATTTATTAAGCAAGCCGTTGAAAATGGATCAGTTGCAATTATATGTGAGAAATTTCCTGAAAAAACAAACGCTGAGGTTACCTATGTAAGAGTTTCTGACGCTAATGAGGCATTGGCAATAATTGCTTCTAATTTTTATGGGAATCCCTCTGAAGAATTGAAATTAGTGGGCGTGACCGGTACAAACGGTAAAACTACCATAGCTACTTTATTGTATAAGTTATTTACAAATGCCGGTCAGAAAGCGGGGTTATTGTCCACGATAAAAATTATGATTGATGAAATAGAGGAGGAAACAAGCCTCACAACACCAGATTCTGTTACTATAAATAAGGCATTGGCTAAAATGGTGAAAGCGGGCGTTAAATTTTGTTTTATGGAAGTTAGCTCTCATGGAATTCATCAAAAACGCACAGCAGGTTTAAAATTTGAAGGAGGAATTTTTACTAATTTAACTCATGATCATTTAGACTATCACAATTCTTTCTCAGAATATAGGGATGTCAAAAAATCTTTTTTTGACAATTTACCAAAGTCTGCATTTGCGCTTGTAAATATTGATGATAAGAATGGTGTTATAATGCTTCAAAATACAAAAGCCAAAAAGTACACTTATGCTTTGAAAACTTTAGCTGATTTTAGGTTGAAAATCTTGGAAAATCAGTTTGAGGGTCTACTGCTGAATATTGATAAGCAAGAAGTGTGGGTTAAATTAATA
>Ga0164315_10004773_pt1 | contig 10541 bp, 6 predicted proteins | sample GuaBasSedimGuay6_FD_113737 | JGI IMG/M metagenome (GOLD analysis project Ga0164315, IMG submission 113737) | Subseafloor sediment microbial communities from Guaymas Basin, Gulf of California, Mexico - Guay6, Core 4569-2, 0-3 cm | ecosystem: Environmental > Aquatic > Marine > Hydrothermal vents >...
CAATCAAAGCTAACTACCAGCTTTACGATGCTTTAGTACCCGCATTAGATACGTTATTCGATGATCGTATTTCTGATTTCCAATCAAAACGAACCATGCTCATAATCATTATTTTAACTTCACTTGTATTAGCATTATTATTATTTATTGGCTTTTATCGCTCCACACTTTCTGCAATTCATAATTTAGTTGATGCTACATCCAAAATATCAGAGGGTGATCTTACCGTTGAAATTCACAGCAGTACATGTGATGAAACCAGCAAGATTGTGGTTGCATTGAATAAAATGACCCTACACCTTAATTCAATTGTTGTTCAATTAGGTACAAATTCTTCTCTACTTGCAGTGGCATCAGAAGAGCTATCTACTACCAGTACCCAAGTCACTGAAAACTCTCAACAACAACAAGTTCAAACTGAAAATATTTCAACAGCTATGAACGAAATGTCGAATACAGTGCAAGAAATAGCAAAAAATGCAGAGTTACTGGCTAGTGAGGTTAATAATGCTAGTCATGAAACAAATGTCAGTAGTGATGTTATTAACAGCACGATTGACTCAATCAATACATTAGCATCAGGCGTAGGTGATGCAGCAATTGTTATCACTAGCCTTGAAGAAAATAGTAATGAAATTGGTTCGGTATTGAGTGTCATCAAAGGTGTTGCTGAACAAACTAATTTATTAGCTCTAAATGCTGCTATTGAAGCTGCTCGAGCTGGTGAACACGGTCGAGGCTTTGCTGTAGTAGCAGATGAAGTAAGAACCCTGGCAAATCGCACTCAAGAATCGGCAGAACAAATTCAGGTAATGATCGACAATTTACAACAACATACTAAACAAGCTGTTTCCGTGATGAATAAGGAACAACAAAATGCTGAAAATATGTCTCAACATACAGGATCAGCCTCAAGTTCATTACAAAATATTGTTGATTCAATGGCAAAGATCTCAGATATGAGTATTCAAGTTGCTACTGCAGCAGAGGAACAAGGTTCAGTTTCTAAAGAAGTAAATAAAAATGTGATGCAGGTTTCTGATTTGTCAATTGAAAATACAAATGGTAATGTCCATATTGCAGCAGCAAGTGATGAATTAGCAAAACTTGCTACACAATTACAACAAGTAGTGCATTTTTTCAAAGTTTAGTGCTCAATATGATTCTTTGATGATAGGTAATAAGATGAAGCTTCAAACACAGTATCTATACCTTTTATTTGGCCTGTTCTGCTTTGTTGAGCCTGCTGTTGCCGCTGCAGAATTTCATAGTTTAACTCCTAGCTATATAGATGATAGATATACCGATGACTTAAGCGAGCTTAAACAACGAAAAATTATTCGTGCCCTGGTTGTGCCAGGAAGAACAGATTTTTATATTGAAGATGGCAAAATTGCAGGGCTTATGGTCAAGCTATTAGACAATTATGAAAAAGAGTTAAATAAGGGAATTAAAAAAGAAGATCAAAAGACTCGTATTGTATATATCCCCGTTGATTTTAATGAACTCATCCCTGATTTACTTGCTGGAAAAGGTGATATCGCAGCAGGTTTTCTCACCATTACTGATGAGCGAAAAAAATTAGTAGATTTTGCTTCTGGCCATAGTAAAAATACGAATGAGTTAATTGTGATCAGCCGGAACAGTAAAATCAAGTTATCACAACTTGAAGATTTAGCAGGGGAAAACCTTTATGTCGTGAAAGGTAGCAGCTATATTGAACACTTGCATCATTTAAATTCCCAACTGTCTAAACAAAATCTAAAAACTATCAAAATAATTGAAGCAGATCCATATTTAACCAGTGAAGATATACTGGAAATGGTGAATGCAGGTGCAATTGATATCACAGTAGTTGATGATTTCAAAGCTAAGCTATGGGCTAAGGTTATGCCAGACATTGAGGTAAGAGAAGATCTCGTTGTGAATGGCTCAGGTTCAACTGGATGGGCTATTAGAAAAAACAACCCTGAACTTAAAAAAGATCTTGAAGGTTTTACTAAAAAAGTAAAAAAAGGTACCTTACTCGGCAATATAATATTTAATCAATATTATGGCCGTGACCAAAAACTTGAAAATATCAAACTAGATGAAGAACGTGAGAAATATAGTAAATTTATTGAAGTATTTAAAAAATATGGCGACCAATATGATATCGACCATTACAAGTTAATTGCCCAAGGTTATCAAGAATCCGGACTAAACCAGAACAGAGTAAGTCATCGTGGCGCAGTTGGAATGATGCAATTATTACCCTCCACGGCATCAGATAAAAATGTTGATATTAACGATATAGGAAAGCTCGAAAACAATATCCATGCTGGAGCCAAATATATGAACTTCCTGAGGACGCGTTACTTTAGTGACCCAGATATATTGCCTGAAGATCAGATATTCTTTTCTTGGGCCGCCTATAATGCAGGTCCAGCTAATGTCCGAAAAATGAGGAATTTGGCCGAAAAAATGGGCCTGGACAAAAATGTCTGGTTTAAAAATGTCGAAATTGCTGCTGGCAGACTAATTGGTACTGAAACAGTTAGATATGTTGCTAATATCTATAAATACTACAGTACCTACTTGTTATTAGAACAAAAAGAATTATTGGATCAAAAATCGGCACTTGAACACTAAATAGAGCCATTTTTTTAGAATCGACTAAAAACTATTACCCCACCCATTTTCTAGCATTGTGGAATAGTCTTAACCACGGTCCATCTTTACCCCAGTCTTCAGGATGCCATGAATGTTGCACTGTCCGTGTTACCCGTTCTGGATGAGGCATCATTATTGTAACTCGTCCATCCATTGTGGTTAATGCAGTAATACCTTCAGGAGAGCCATTTGGGTTTTGTGGATATTGCTGTGTATTTTGACCAAAATTATCTACATAACGCATTGCAATATATGAATCATTTAGTGATCCTGTTTCGCTGAAGTCTACCCTGCCTTCACCGTGAGCAACAGCAATCGGCATCACAGATCCTGCCATACCCTGTAACAAAATAGAGGGCGACTCCACAATTTCTACTAATGAAAAACGAGCTTCGAATTGCTCTGATAAATTACGTTCAAATGTTGGCCAATGTTCACTTCCCGGAATAAGTTCTTTTAGTTGAGACAGCATTTGACAGCCATTACACACACCTAAAGCAAATGTATCTGTGCGAGCAAAGAAATCACTAAGCTGTTTTCTGGCTTGGCCATTATGCAAGATAGTACTTGCCCAGCCGCGACCTGCACCTAGTACATCACCATACGAGAAACCACCACAGGCCACCAATCCCTTGAAATCAGCTAAATCAATACGGCTTTCAATGATATCACTCATATGAACATCAATTGCAGCAAAGCCAGCATGATCAAAGGCTGCTGCCATTTCAATCTGACCATTGACACCTTGTTCACGTAAAATTGCTATTTTTGGACGTTTGCCACTGATGATAAAAGGTGCAGCAACATGTTCAGCTGCATCAAAAGTCAACTTGGCATGTAACCCAGGATCTTGGTCATCTAATAAATCTTCAAATTCCTGTCTGGCACAGTCTGGATTATCACGTAAAGTTTGCATTCGATAGCTGGTTTCAGCCTAGTAACGCTGTAAAACAGATCGTGATTCGTTGATCTCTTGCTTGCCATTTACTTTAATTACAATTTGTTGGTCTTCACGTATCGAACCAATTACATGGCTATAGTGAGCTAAATCTTGCTCTCTAAGAATTGAGAGCACATCTTCAACATCACAATGACAAACCTGAATTACAGCACCCAGTTCTTCATTGAATAATAATGCTAATGGTCCACCTAAACCGCTTAAATTAATATCGATACCACAATGACCAGCAAAAGCCATCTCACATAGAGTGGTGATTAAACCACCATCACTACGGTCATGATAAGCCAACAATAAATCATCTTGTTTTAGCTGCTGTATCGCATAGAAAAATTTCTTTAATGACTTCGGATCATCCAAGTCTGGACCATGATGACCAACTTGACTATAAACTTGTGCAACAGCTGAAGCTGCCAAACGGTTATGGCCTTTACCTAAATCAATATAGATCAGATCTGTGTCACCATGATCAGTCCGTAATTGTGGTGTACATGTTCTAGCTGCATCAGTTACTGGAGAAAAAGCAGTCACAATCAATGATAATGGTGATATTACCGACTTGGTCTCACCCTTCTCTTGCCAAACTGTTTTCATCGATAGAGAATCTTTACCAACAGGAATTGCAATCCCTAACTCGGGACATAATTCCATACCTACCGCTTTTACAGTGTCATATAGTGCAGCATCTTCACCAGTGTGACCACATGCTGCCATCCAATTTGCAGATAATTTAATATCACCTATTTGACTAATAGATGCCGCAGCGATATTGGTAATAGCCTCACCAACAGCCATACGACCAGATGCAGGGGCATCAATCAATGCTAATGGAGCACGTTCACCCATTGACATGGCTTCACCATCAAAGCCATGATGATCTGCCAGAGTAACGGCACAATCAGCAACGGGTACTTGCCATGGCCCAATCATTTGATCCCGAGCTACCAAGCCAGTCACACTACGATCACCGATGGTGATCAAGAAACTTTTACTTGCAACTGCTGGCAGTTTCAATACTCTTTCCAATGCTTGATCAACCTTAACATCAGTTAAATTAAGCTCTGGCTTACTAAAGGTATGATGTTTGACATCACGTAACATTTTGGGTGGTTTACCTAGTAATAATGACAACGGCATATCGACCGGATTGTTGTCATTATCAGCATCGCCAACTAATAAATGTTGCTCTTCAGTGACTTGTCCAACAACAGCCCATGGACAACGTTCGCGTTCACAAATCGCCTGAAATTGTTCAAGCTCATCCGGAGAAATCCCTAACACATAACGTTCTTGAGACTCATTACACCAAATTTCCATTGGCGACATACTAGATTCATCATTTGGAATTATACGTAATTCAAATTGACCGCCACGACCGCTATCGTCAACCAGTTCAGGGAATGCATTAGAAAGACCACCAGCACCAACATCATGAATAGCAATAATTGGATTATTGTCATCCAGAGCTACACAACGATCAATCACTTCCTGACAACGACGCTCCATTTCTGGGTTGCCACGTTGTACTGAGGCAAAGTCCAAACCCTCTTCACTCGTTCCTGATGTTACAGATGATGCGGCACTACCACCTAGGCCAATCAGCATGGCAGGGCCACCTAATACGATCAACTGGACACCTGGTTCAAAAATATTCTTTTTAACATGTTGAGGTCGAATCGAACCCATCCCACCTGCCACCATAATCGGCTTATGGTAACCACGTACTTCAAAACCATCTGCAGAAGGTACTAATTCCTCATAGGTACGAAAATAACCACATAAGTTAGGACGACCAAACTCATTATTAAATGCTGCACCACCCAAAGGGCCTTCAAGCATAATATCCCGTGCAGAGGCCATCCGTGTAGGTTTGCCATAAGCCGTTTCCCATGGTTGTTTAAAACCGGGAATATTTAGATTTGAAACTGAAAACCCAGTTAAACCTGCTTTTGGTTTCGAGCCACGCCCTGTTGCACCTTCATCACGAATTTCACCACCCGCACCAGTCGCAGCACCAGGGAAAGGTGAAATGGCAGTTGGATGATTATGAGTTTCGACCTTCATCAAAATATGTTGAGCTTCACCCTGATAACTATATTCATTACTTGCCATGTCGACATGGAAGCGTTGTGATTCAGGCCCTTCGATAACTGACGAATTATCACTATAGGCAGTAATAACACCCTCAGGATGCAAGGCATGAGTATTTCGAATCATATTGAACAGCGTGTGTGATTGAGTTTTGCCATCTATCACCCAATCGGCACTGAATATTTTATGACGACAATGTTCAGAGTTTGCTTGGGCAAACATCATCAACTCAATATCATTCGGATTACGACCTAATGCGATAAAATTATCTACCAGATAATCAATTTCATCTTCTGCTAAAGCCAAACCCATTGTTTTGTTGGCATCAACTAATGCATTACGACCACCATTCAGAATATCAACAGAAACTAAAGGACGTGATTGTCCATGGATAAATAACCGGTCAATTTCATCGTTTGACTCAAAGACTACTTCAATCATCCGATCATGTAATGATTGAGAGACTTTTCCCCAATTTTCAGCAGTAAATGACGGGTTAGTTTTTACAAAAAAAGCAATACCACGTTCTATTCGTAAAATACTGGTTAATCCACTGTTATGCGCAATATCGGTTGCTTTACTTGACCATGGTGAAATAGTGCCCGGACGAGGTGTTACCAGAAAAAACTTTTCATCAGCTGCTTCTTCACTATTTTTTGACTCTGCCTCCAGTAAGGTTTCCAGTACTAATTGCTCCGTTGAGCTTAAGTCAGATTCACCTTCAACCTCAATGAAGTAACGGTATTCACTGCGTATTGCTTCCACACCATCAACATCAGCTTGTATCGATGCTAATAATTTGTTCAAGCGAAAAGCAGAAAATGCCGAGTGGCCGATCAATTGCAACATGGTTATCCCAAATTCACATTAATAAACGATAATGATACTTTATGTGGCACACACTACCCAAATTAATTACGATTATTTAATAGATTAAATATGTCATGACAAACTCATCAGAAACGTATTGCAGACCCAGCATATTTCGCCATCTAATTATCATCATTTACGACAGTTTGTTATTAATGTCAGTGCTGTTATTGGCTGGTCTTATTGCTGTTGCCTCAAATAGTGGTGAGGCCATTAGCCAAGGCAATCCTTTTTTTATTAGCTATTTATTTGGCGTGAGTTTTATTTTTTATGGCTGGTTCTGGACTCATGGTGGCCAAACATTGGGAATGCGCAGCTGGAAAGTTCGTATTATTACCATCGATGGTTCCGATTTAACATGGCAACGAGCATTTATTCGTTTCACCATTACCCTGATCTCTTGGCTACCACTAGGTATAGGTTTCTGGTGGCAATATCTTGCTAAAGACAGATTGAGCTGGGCTGATAAAATGTCGGACACCCAGTTACACTACTCAAAAAATAGCAAACCTAAACCATTATCACGATTGTCATAAATCAAGAAAACAGGTCTTTTTGTTCTTAGCTATTGATACGTCTCAAATCCAACAATTTATTATCATCATCAAACTGGATACTGAAATAACCCTGTACGCCAGATTGTTCAATAAAGGGTCTAATATGTTCTGCCGGAAACTGAATTTGTTGACCATTGTCTGCTATGACGACGACAACTCGGGCTTTACCTTGGTAATAACGCAATGCCTCGTCAGGTGGCAAATCCAGTCTAAAATGTAATTCAATTGTCATCGTGCAAAAGTGCTGAGAAAGCATTTTTCAATTGCTGACAAACAACGTTACTTTCATCTTGATTGTAAGGCACAGCTTGCCCTTTTCCCCAGACAGGACCAGGCCATGTTTCATCAACCTTGAAGCGCGCCACATGATGTAAATGAAGCTGTGACACAACATTTCCTAGCATTGCCACATTCATTTTATCCGCCTTAACCATATCGGCCAACTGACTTGCCACAAAAGACGACTCAATCATCAATTGTTGCTGGTCTTTATTATCAAGCTGGTAAATTTCACTAATATCTTCACGTTTAGGTACCAATATCACCCATGGATAACGTGTATCATTCATTAATAACACTTCACATAAGGTGAATTTCCCGATACGAAATGTATCTTGCTGCAAACGTGAATGAAGTTTAAACATTATTCAGCCGCCAAATATTTGGTCACAATTTCATAAACATCAGGTGATAATCCTTCATGGCTGGCAATATCAGATAATGCCTGCTCCATTAAAACTTGTCGTTCAGCGTCATATTGTCGCCAAGAATTAAAAGCACCTAACTGCCGAGAAGCCACTTGAGGATTTAATACATCCAACACTAAAATTTGCTCTGCCAGGAAACGATAACCTGAGCCATCTTTAGCATGAAAATTTGTTGGGTTATTTCTACAAAACTGGCCAATCAACGCACGAACATTATTTGGATTTTTGATACTAAATGCCGGATGCTTCATTAAGCCTTTCACTCTGATTAACGTATCTGGCAATGTTGATAATGCCTGCACCATTAGCCACTTATCCACTACTTGACGATCATGCTGCCACTGGTCATAAAATGATCGTAATGCATGCTCACTCTCTGTTCCAGCATGGTTAACGAGCATAGATAAACCTGCCATTGTGTCAGTCATATTATCTGACTGTTTCATCTGCCTCAAACAACGCTGTATTTGAAGTGGAGCACCTGTTGTCATTAAATAATCAAGGCATAGATTTTTTAGGCTTCGGCGGGCCGTATCCTCTGCATTAAATTGATATTTTCCACCCTTAGTCATTTTGCCAAACAAGGTTGTGAACTGATCTTTGAATTCATTGGCTATCGTAGTTTTCAAAAATACTCTGGCTGTATGAATGGCATCAACATCTGCTGGTTGCCTTTGTGCTGCAATATAATTCTCGGTTGGCAGACTCAACATTTTCACCACCAGTGCTGGATCATTCTCTGCCTCTGTAAGCACTTGTTGCATTTGCTCAGTTAAGCCGATAGGCAATATCAGTCGATTTTGTTGCTGAACATCTGTTACTAACTGCAATAACACATTAATCAATAATGTTTGTCCCGCATCCCAACGATTAAAACTGTCATTGTCATATGCCATCAAGAAGGCTAATTCGACATTTGACCTTTCAATTTTAAGTTTTATAGGGGCCGAAAAACCCGCTAATAAAGAAGGAATTGGCTCTTGCTCAATGTTCACAAAAGTAAATTGATGACTATTTTCAGTGATTGCTAGAATTCTAGTATTGGATTCATATTCTTTTGTTTCACCCACCAACTGCAATGATAATGCATGGCCTTGTTCATCTAACAAACTCACTGCCAACGGAATATAAAAAGCTTGTTTATCAGACTGATCCGGTGTTGGTGGACAGTTTTGTTCAATGTCTAAAATATATGTATTCTCAACAGCATTGTAATGAGCTTCAATAGCCAGTTCTGGTGTCCCTGCCTGAGAGTACCAACGTTTGAACTGCGTTAAATCAACACTGTTGGCGTCCTCTAACGCTTTAACGAAATCATCAGTAGTGACTGCCTGCCCATCGTGGCGATCAAAATACAAATCTGTACCTCGTCTGAAACCTTCATCACCAACAATGGTTTTAATCATCCTCACAACTTCGGCACCTTTTTTGTAAATGGTGACAGTATAAAAGTTGTTTATTTCGATAAATGAAGCTGGTCTGACAGGGTGAGCCATCGGCCCTGCATCTTCTGCAAACTGCATATTGCGCAGTTGATTCACATCCTCAATACGCTGTACTACTATAGAATTCATATCAGCACTAAATTGCTGATCACGAAAAACTGTAAATCCTTCTTTGAGACTTAATTGAAACCAATCTCGGCAAGTAACCCGATTACCCGACCAATTATGAAAATATTCATGTCCCACAACACTTTGAATGCTGTGATAATCTTTATCTGTTGCAGTCTCAGGACTAGCTAGAACATACGCAGAATTGAAAATATTCAAGCCTTTATTCTCCATCGCCCCCATATTAAAATCGTTGACTGCGACAATCATGAATACATCGAGATCATATTCACGACCATAAGTCTTTTCATCCCAACTCATTGCCTGTTTTAAAGATATCAAGGCATGATCACATTTGTGACTGTTTTCCGGATCCACGTATATCTGTAGTGTCACCTCTCGACCTGACATGGTGACAAAGCTGTCCTGCTGACAATGTAAAGTACCAGCCACCAAAGCAAATAGATAACTAGGCTTAGGGTGAGGATCATGCCAACGAACCCAATGACGGCCATCATCAAATTTTCCTTGTTGCTGCATATTACCGTTAGCTAACATGATTGGCCATTGCTGTTTATCAGCCACGATAGATACGGTAAATACAGCCATCACATCAGGGCGATCTGGATAATAAGTTATCCGTCTGAAACCCTGTGCTTCACACTGTGTACATAACAAATTACCGGAATGATACAAACCTTCCAGTGCAGTATTTTGATCTGGCTGAAGTATTGTTTCAATTTCCAGCTCAAATTTATCAGGTACTGATGTCAGTAATAATGATTTTTCAGTACGTTGATACTCATTACCTTGTAACTGGCGACCATCCAATTTGATCGAATTTAACTCCAATTGTTCGCCATCTAAAATACATTCACCACCCTGACCTTGGGGATTTTTACGCATCGACAATACACTTCGAACTCGTGTACTTGACGCACCCAGCTCAAAATTCAAATGAACCTGATCTACCAGATAATCTGGAACCTGATAATCAGCTAACAATGTTGCTTTAGGAGGTATAATTAACGAAGACATAATAAAAACTCAAAATAAGAAATAGCACTTTAAATAAAATCATCCAGTGTTCTAATTGACTGAACTTCATAGGCAGGAGTTTCATATGGGTGAGCACGAATAAGGGCTTGCAAAA
>Ga0164315_10004774_pt1 | contig 10539 bp, 5 predicted proteins | sample GuaBasSedimGuay6_FD_113737 | JGI IMG/M metagenome (GOLD analysis project Ga0164315, IMG submission 113737) | Subseafloor sediment microbial communities from Guaymas Basin, Gulf of California, Mexico - Guay6, Core 4569-2, 0-3 cm | ecosystem: Environmental > Aquatic > Marine > Hydrothermal vents >...
CAGCAGAATCACCGTACAACCTCAGGGCCTGATCACTGTTCCCGATAACCGTATAGTACTGGCCTCTCTCAAAAGCTGTATAAGTTCTGGAATACAGTTCTGACAGCTCAGATTCTTTAGCCTTCATATTTTTAAAATAGTCCGGATCCAATATAATCATGGCATAATCACTATCAGGATAGTCTTTGATTATCAAATTTTTATAATAGTCTGATCGGTTCAAGTCGCTAACATCAAGGTAGAGTCTGTACAATTGGTAGTAAACCCTTAACCTGTTGGTGTCATTGGGATATCGCTCCAACAGTTCTTCATAGGATTCGATCGATTTTAAGGTATTATGCAGCCCTTCAGCATAGATCAGCCCGAGGTTATAAAAAGCTTCTGCGATGGCTTCATCAGATTTTGCCAGCGCATCCTCTGAAAATGGAATATCTTTCAGATAATACTCCCTGTTATGCGGATCCAGGGCTTTGATACCAAGAGTATCACCAGCTCTTGCAAGGCTGTCGATGGCTTCATCCAATAGCTCTTCAGGTTCAAGAGTGATCAGCTGTTTCTCCTGAAGCCGCCACAGATCCTCAAGCTTTCTGCTACCCCATTTGCGGATAAACTCTGAGTATCCGTTGCTTAATGTATTAGAATTATAAAAATACCATTTCGCCCCTCCTATTGGCTGGCCTGTATTAAAACCACTCTGCCCCTGGTCAAATGAAGCCAGGCTCTGTTCCAATTGTTCTGCCTCGATCTGTCTTTGCTCTTCTTCTATCAGGTTCATGATGATTTCATCAATTATTGCCATACGCTCCGGCTCCGGCATAAAAGCAAGCATCTGCAGGCTGTCTTCAAGCATTATCACCTTCAGGTTTGCTACCAGTTCTGACAGTTTGGTTGCCTTGTTCCTGATCTCTTCATAATTGGGATAATCCTGTGGTAAGAACGTAACCGCCGTATCATAATATGCCTGTGACAATTCATATTCCGGTACTGCAAAATAAATATCAGCCAGCTCCAATGCTGAGGTAGACTTCTGATAATCGTTAGCAACGCTCCTTGCAACAGATAACCGGAGGTACTCAACACCCAGGCTGTCTTCTTTGTCCTTAAAAGCTACTTCTGCCAGGGCATAATATATTTGATCGAGGTAATCTTTATTCTTATCATCACGCAGCATCCTGTTAAGGTACTTGATGATGGTTTTGCTATCGCCGTTGTCAGCTTCATAAGCCCGGGCCATATTGATCTTTGCCTGAAAAGCCATATCGTATTGCGGATTACGCCTGATCACCTCGGCATAAAGCTGTGATGCCTCGTCAAGGTCACCTTCCAAATGGTATATCTGTGCCAGGATGAATTTTGCACGGGTCTTAAGGTCTTTTTTTCCTGCTACGGCAATGCCATCATAGAGATAGTCGATGGCATAAGTATATTTTTCCTGTTTTATAAATTGATCGGCCTGGACCAGGGGAAAGTTGTGATAAACAGAGGTCGGGATCTTATTCTCCCCCTCATTCATATCAGTCTCGATAAGATTTAGTACGGGCTCTGACTTTTCAAACTGCTCCATTTCAATATACGTCCTGGCAAGCCATAGCATGGCGTTGTATTTGATCGGATTATCTTCATATTCGCGCATGATGAAGCTAAATGAACGCCTGGCACTGTAATAATCACGCTTATAAAAGTATGCTTTTCCGATCAACAGATAGGCATCATCAATCCACTTAATATATTCTTTCCCTCCAAAACGCATAGAATGTTTAAGGATTGTTTTGGAACCCTTTTCAATGGCCCTGTCGAGCAAAGGTGTTACTGTTTTTGCATCAGCATCAGTGCCATAATTGTACATTGGCAGGATCATATTGTAATTATCATCGATCGTGGTCTCCAGTTCTTTTTCCGCCTCGATCAATGCTTCTTTGCCATTCCAGTAAACATTGTAATGGGAAGTAAGATTATGGTACATCCTCCTGGTAAAAGTGTTCTTCTTGGTAGAACATGATACCATTACCAGCAACAAGCCCCAAATCAGGGTCTTTCCCAATAAACGATATGCTACAACCTTATTCAAGATATTCGGAAATAATAACTGTTTAACTGTTTTTTTTAATAAATATTATTAGATAGCTGCAAATATAGCTAAAGAAATGAGTTAATCAGATTCGATGCGGCAAATATAGGCTATGAAATCTGCCGGTATCAGGCGTCCTTCCATTAAAAATAATGTCAGGTATCCAGATGCAGAGATTTTTCCGATATTTGCAAAGCAGCAAAGACAATAACTGATGGCCAGAAAAAATAAAAGTGACCGGAAATGGTATGGCAAACTACGCGACAAGTACCGCCTGGTTATCATGAACAATGAAACCTATGAAGAACGGCTGTCGTTCCGTCTTTCCCGCCTTAACGTCTTTCTGCTCACCGTAACTGTGTCGATCATCCTCATCACACTTACCATTTTCATAATTGCGTTCACACCCATCCGTGAGTACATTCCCGGTTATCTCGATGTGAACATACCCGGTAAACTGTACAGGCTTGAGCAACGGGCAGATTCCCTGGAACGTTCTCTCCGTGCCAGGGATCTCTATCTGCGAAATATCAGAAATATCATTGAGGGCAGGGAAATTGTTGATTCTATTGTACCTGTGAGGGATGCCGGCATTGATTATGACAGCATCACCATCGAATCTTCCCCGGAGGATTCGATGCTCAGGGCGGAATACGAGGCCCGGACAAAATACAACTTGTTTTTTTACGAATCTGAAGACCTCTACGATGGAGCCCTGCAAATAAGTGATATTGTATTTTTTATACCGGTGGAAGGCATCATCATCAACAAATTCAACCTTGCCGAAAAACATTATGGTGTCGATATAGCTGCCAGTACTGAGTCAATGATAAAATCGGTGCAGGATGGTACTATAATTTTTTCCGACTGGACAAGTGAAACCGGCCATACAATTGCTATCCAGCACAGTGGAAATTTTATTTCCCTGTACAAGCATAATTCAACGCTGTTAAAAAGCACAGGCAGTTTTGTCAAAGCAGGTGAGCCTATTGCTGTTAGCGGTGATTCCGGTGAGCTCACCTCCGGGCCTCACCTCCATTTTGAACTCTGGCATAACGGCACCCCCGTCGACCCGGAGGAGTATATGACCTTCTAGCAACATAAAAATGAGTAAGAAGCGGATTGCAATACTTGGTTCAACAGGCTCCATTGGAATGCAGGCACTCGACATCCTGCGCAGCCATCCTGATCAATTTGCCATTGAAGCCCTCACAGCCGGCAATAATACAAAAGAACTTATCCGGCAGGCCAGGGAATTCCTTCCCAACATGGTAGTCATTGCCAATGAAGCTCATTATAAAGATGTCTCGGATGCCCTGTCAGATCTCGATATAAAGGTTTTTTCCGGCCGGGAATCTGTAGCTCAGATTGTCGGATACGGAGAGATCGATATGGTATTGAATGCCATCGTTGGCTTTGCCGGATTTGAACCAACCGTCAACGCTCTGAAAGCAGGCAAGGCTATCGCCCTGGCAAACAAAGAATCAATAGTGGCGGGAGGTGAACTCGTAAACCGGCTCGCCGGAGAAAACCACAGTTTTATCATCCCTGTCGATTCCGAGCATTCTGCCATCTATCAATGCTTAGCGGGAGAATCTTCAGATGCCGTTGAAAAAATATTTCTTACGGCCTCAGGGGGGCCATTCAGGGGAAAAAATATCCATGCCCTGGCAAATGTCAGTCCGGAAGAAGCCCTTAAACACCCTAACTGGGATATGGGTGACAAGATCAGCATCGATTCGGCCAGCATGATGAACAAAGGCCTTGAGGTAATAGAAGCAAAATGGCTCTTTGGCCTCAAGCCTGAACAGATCGAGGTGGTCATACACCCGCAGTCTGTGATCCACTCCATGGTTCAGTTCCATGATGGCGCGGTAAAAGCACAACTGGGCCATCCGGATATGAGGCTGCCAATCCTTTATGCATTATCGTTTCCCGACCGCCTGCCGTCTGATTACAAGCGTTTCAGCATTATTGATTATCCCACACTCAGTTTTGAGACAGCGGATACAAAAAAATTTCGTAATCTTGCACTCGCTTTTGAAGCCATGAAGGCAGGTGGAAACATCCCATGTGCCATGAATGCAGCAAATGAGATAGCTGTCCGGGCTTTTCTCGAGAAAAAGATCGGGTTCCTGCAAATGCCTGACATCATCGAAAGGTGTATGACCAACATCACAAGCATTGCGCAACCGGGATTTGACGACTACGTAGAGACCGACAGCGAAGCAAGGGCAATGGCCCTAAACTATATCAGGAAAAACAATGGAAATATTCATTAAAATAGTACAACTTTTGCTCAGCTTATCCATCCTCGTGATCTTTCATGAGATGGGTCATTTTCTGGCTGCAAAAATGTTTCACACCAGGGTTGAAAAGTTCTATCTTTTCTTCAACCCATGGTTTTCAATCTTTAAATTCAATTTCAAAGGCACAGAATATGGGATGGGATGGTTGCCACTGGGTGGGTATGTGAAGATCAGCGGGATGATAGACGAATCTATGGATAAGGAAGCCATGAAAAAGCCTCCTCAATCTTATGAATTCCGGTCGAAGCCTGCCTGGCAAAGACTGATCATCATGCTTGGCGGCGTGATCGTGAATGTGATCCTGGCCATGGTGATCTATGTTTTCATGTTATATACATGGGGAGAAAACTATTTGCCTACATCCGAGGCGAACAAATATGGTATCGCCGTTGATTCCATGGGAATGGAAATGGGTCTGAGAAATGGCGATAAGATCATCTCCATCGATGGTAAGATCGTGAATGATTTTTATCAGATCCCCATTACCCTGATCCTCGACGAAGCGGATTACATTCTGGTTGAGCGCGACAGCATGATCATGAATGTTAAGATCCCGGATGGTACCATCGGCAAGCTCGTGAAACATCAAAACCCTGACTTTATCAGTATCCGGTTTCCATACATCGTAGAAAAATTCGGAGAGAATTCTCCTGCTGAAGCTGGAGGCATGCAGATCGGCGATAAGCTTATTGCGCTGAATGGTGAACCTCTGAAATATTTCCATGAATACATTCGTGAAGTCCCGAAGCAGAAAGGTGAGGAGATCAGCATCGCATGCCTGAGGGATGCCGACACAGTATTTATCTCGTTCCGCGTTCCGGAGGAAGGGGTGATAGGAGTATATCGCACTTCACCTGAAGAATTCTTTGCCTTCAACACACGGGATTATTCTTTTGTTGAAGCCATCCCGGCAGGGATCGTTAAAGGATACAGGGGGATCGGCGACTACCTGAAACAGTTGCGGCTCTTATTCTCACCTGAGGTGAAAGCATATGAATCTGTTGGGGGTTTCATTACCATTGGCAGCATTTTCCCGGCCGAGTGGGACTGGGAACGTTTTTGGCGGCTGACCGCATTCCTGTCGATCATGCTGGCCATCCTGAATGTGCTTCCTATCCCTGCCCTCGACGGCGGACATGTAATGTTCCTGCTCTATGAGATAATCGCACGCAGAAAACCCAGCGATAAATTTATGGAATATGCGCAGATCGTGGGCATGATCCTGATCTTCGCCTTGCTCATCTACGCCAATGGCAACGACATCGTTAAGTTGTTCAATTGATGATCACCGGTTCTTGTGTCGTTAATCGGAAACTTTATCTCTCAACGACTTAAAGCCTTTCCCCAGTATCTCGTTCGCATTGATCACCGTCAGGAATGCATCAGGGTCGGTCTTATTGATAAAATCCTGCAAAATAGCCAGCTCCCTGCGGTTTAAGATGGTATAGATAATGGTTTTTTCATCGCCATTATACATCCCCTCCCCTTTAAGAAAGGTGCCTCCCCTGTTCAGGTCTTTGATGATCTTTTCCCGAATCTCAGCATGCTTATCAGATATGATAAACAGAGTTTTATCATAAGAAATACCTTGCAGTACCAGGTCAACTACCCTGCCGGCTATATAAATGACAATAAGTGAATACAAAGGTATTTTCCAATCCTGAAAGGCAAATAAACCTACTATCACGATGGCCGAATCAACATAGATCATCAGCTGTCCGAGGGGCATCTTCGTATATTTTGCGATGATCATGGCCACGATATCAGATCCCCCTGAAGTCGCCTTCGACTTGAATATCAAGCCAAGGCCAAGTCCAATAAAGACACCACCAAAAATCGATGATAACAAAACATCATCCGGGACAAGTGCTTTCGCGCCCCAGAAATATGTCAGCGAATCAACAAACACTGCTGTCATAACAAAGCCTACTACAGTCTTCACCCCGAAGCGGGGGCCCAGTACCCTGATCCCGATGATGGTAAGGGGAATATCAAATACCAGGGCCATCATACCGATAGGAAATCCGGTATAATGGTGAATCACAATAGAAATTCCATAAACACCCCCGGGAACAATGTTATGCGGTGTGATAAACAAAACGAAGCCACTGGCCATGATAAAAGCTCCGATAAGGATCAGGCTGTACGCCCTGAACCATCTTGCGGAAAACATTTTTTCTTTTGAAACGAAAGTCATGTCAATACACTTTTTAGTTGATAAATATCCTGATTTTCGGCCGGCAAAGATATTACCTTTAAATTACTGACAAAATTTAAAATATATTATTTTTACATTATTAAATAAATGACTGTGATTTAGGTATTTATAAGTTATCAAACTAATCCTTAAAAGTGGTGCACACAATAGGGAGGTGTTTTTTACATTAATTCTTTAGCATAGATGTAAGCTAACTTGAACAGATCCTTTGTATATATCAGCCTTTTAATCTTTTTGCTGAGCTTCTCCGCTTCGGCACAAAAGCTGAGCAACCTGCGTATGAAGCCGGTCATGCTGGACCGCGATACTATTTTGTTCGACAGCCTGAGCATGGTACCGGGATCTTTCCGGCTGCAATACCCCGATGGAAAGCCGGTTGATACCAGCTTGTATAACATCGACGCTGTCAGCTCCCTGCTCCTGCCATCTGCCTCGCTGCGTACCGACAGTGCTGCCTTTAACATTTCTTACCGGGTGTTCCCGTTCAGCTTCAGGCAGGAGTACATGCATAAAGACATTTCCATACTGGAACCCGATGACCAGGGCATCATTAACCCATTTATTTATACCCAAAAAAGGCAGGGTTCTGACATTTTCCGTACCGATGGATTGAATAAAAGCGGGAGCATCTCCCGGGGAGTTTCCTTTGGTAACAGCCAGGATGTAGTGGTAAACTCCAGTTTTAACCTGCAGCTGTCAGGCAAGCTCAGCAGGGAGATAGAGATCCTTGCCGTTATCACCGACAACAACATCCCCATACAACCCGAAGGAAATACACAACAGATACAGGAATTTGACAAGGTATTCATCCAGCTCAAGTACAAAAGATCCCGGCTTATTGCCGGTGATTTTGAATTTACCCGGCCGGCAAGCTATTTTATGAACCTCTATAAGAAAGCACAGGGTGGGGATTTCATGACAAGCTTCGGCCTTGGCAGGAAAAAAACCCGTGCCCGCCCCTGGACCATGGATGTGCACGTTGCCGGTGCCGTTGCCAAAGGAAAGTTTGCCCGAAACCGCATACAGGGGGAAGAAGGAAACCAGGGGCCGTATAAGCTGACAGGCAACGATGGTGAAACGTATATCATGGTGCTGGCAGCTTCAGAAAAAGTATTTATCGATGGAGTGCCGATAACAAGGGGACAGGACTACGACTATATCATCAACTACAATACCGGGGAGATCACTTTCACTCCTCATGTGCTCATCACACAAGAGAAAAGGATAGTGGTGGAATTTGAATATGCAGAACGGGATTATGCCCGTTCCATGTTCTTTGTTTCAAGTGGTATTACTAACGAAAAGTTAAATGTCAGGATCAATGCCTTCTCTGAGAGTGACCTCAAAAACCAACCCTTGCAACAAGACCTTAACGATGAACAAAAAGAGTTTATGAACAATGTCGGCGACAGCCTGCATCATGCCCTCTGGCCCAATATCGACAGCGCAGGCTTTTCCGGTGAAGAGATCCGGTACAAGATGGTTGACACCCTTGTAAACAATATCCTTTATGATTCTGTTTTTGTGTACTCCACCAACCCCGACAGTGCTGTTTACAAACTCGGTTTCAGCCTGGTGGGTGAACAAAGGGGGAGCTATAAACTTGTGAGCAGTGATGCCAATGGAAGGGTGTTTAACTGGGTTGCCCCCGCAGCCGGAATACCGCAGGGAAACTATGCCCCGGTCGTACTCCTGGTGACCCCGAAAAAATCGCAAATGCTAACACTGGGGGTCGACTATGCTTTCAGTGAAAAGTCGGTGTTTAACTCCGAATTCAGTGTTAGCAATTACGATGTCAACACATTTTCATCAAAAGACAGTAAAGACAATACAAGCTTTGGGATGATGCTTGCTTACAACAAAAAAAGCAGGATCAGCAAGAGAGAAGACAATGCCTGGGATCTGCTGAGCGGTGCCAGGTATGAATGGGTCAGGAAAAACTTCAAACCCATAGAGCCTTACAGGAGAGTTGAATTTAACCGCGATTGGAATATCGACCACCTGGATGAGGGGGAAGACCAGCATCAGGGGGTAGTAGAGATCGGGATCGAGAATCAAAAACATGGTATCACATCTTATCGTTTCAGCATGTTTAACAATGGCCCGGTTTACAATGGGAATATGCATTCCCTCCTCGCTGACATGAATACCCGGGGGTTCTTCTTTAAATTCAATGGGAGCCTCCTGAATTCGAAGCAGGAGACCTTTAACACTAATTTCCTGAGGAACAAGGCCGACCTGTCAAAAAGAATGAAGTGGATCACCGTCGGGCTGCGCCAGGAGTTAGAACACAACACCTTCAGGGATATGCAGAGCGACTCACTCACAGCAGCAAGTTACAGCTTCAACGCCTGGGAGGCATATATCAACAATAATGATTCTGCCGTGAACAAATATGCTGTCTTTTACAGGCAGCGACTCGACAAAAAGCCGACAGTCAACGATTTATCAGCATCGACCTTTGCAAGGGAAGTAGGTGCGAGCACAATTTTGAAAAAGAACCCTTCTAACCGCCTGGCCATCACCTTAACCTACAGGAGGTTGGAGATCAGGGACTCCACAATAACCGATGCTGAGCCCGAACGAGTGATTGTAGGCAGGGTGGAATACTTTCTCAAGCTATTTAAAGGAGCAATCACTTTCAACACCTATTATGAAGTTGGTTCCGGGCTTGAGCAGAAACAAAGCTTCTCCTATCTGAAAGTACCGAGCGGTGAAGGCATTTTTATGTGGATCGATTACAATGGCGATGGAGTGGAACAATTAAATGAATTCGAAGTGGCGCCATTTAAAGACCAGGCCAATTACATCAGGGTGTTCACCCCCAGCAATGAATACACCAAGACCTACACCAACCAATTCCGGGAGGCACTGAATATCATGCCCGCAATTGTTTGGAACAGCAAGGACGGCTTCCTGAAGTTTCTTTCCCGCTGGCAAAATCAAACCATGTTCAGGATTGAGCATAAGACTTCCACCGACGACCTGAATATTGCTTACAACCCTTTTATTCGTGAAGACAAGATCCTTGATACATCACTCATATCCCTTAACTCTTCATTCAGGAATACCCTTTACTTTAATAAGACCAACCCAAAATATGGCCTGGATATAAACCTGCTTCGTAACCGTAATAAGGCATATATGGTAAACGGTTTTGAAACAAGAACCATTTCCCAGGGAGGAGTCAACCTCCGCTGGAACTTCATTTCATCATTCACCCTGAATCTGGGTGGAGAAAAGGGACGTAAAGCCAGCGTTTCTGACTTCTTTGCTTCCAGGGATTACGATATCGATTATTTAGAATTTCTACCGGAACTCTCCTACCAGCCCGGCCCCGCTTTACGTATCAGTCTCCGCTTCCGCTACCGTGACAATATAAATAAGGATGGTGGGGAGCAATCCCGGATACGTGACCTTGGCACAGAGATCAACTATAGAATAGTAAACAAAGGCACCCTGCTTGTTAAGGCTAACTACATAGATGTCAGTTATAATGGAGATCAAAACACTTCGCTGAGCTTTGAAATGCTGGAAGGCTTGCAGACCGGGAAAAACGGCACCTGGAACGTGTCATACCAGCAAAACCTTTCCGACCACCTGCAATTAAGCCTTATCTATGACGGGCGTAAAGCACCGGAAATACCGATAGTTCATGTGGGCAGTATGCAAATACGCGCATACTTCTAATATCTCATCTTAATTCCGGGTTTAAAAAATATTCCGGCACTCTGTACGTTATCATTTCCGAAATCTCACTAAGTAAGTATTTATACGTAATTGCTTAACAGTGAAATTTAGAAGAAATACGTAGAATTGTATTGCAGTTATTTTGTACATTTGACATAGCAGATTTACCGCAGGCTGTATGCCTGTTTGCTGAGAAGTCGGAATAGTAGGCAAACACGTTTACTTTTTTCATACTTTAGCTGCGCTATAACCAG
>Ga0164315_10004775_pt1 | contig 10538 bp, 12 predicted proteins | sample GuaBasSedimGuay6_FD_113737 | JGI IMG/M metagenome (GOLD analysis project Ga0164315, IMG submission 113737) | Subseafloor sediment microbial communities from Guaymas Basin, Gulf of California, Mexico - Guay6, Core 4569-2, 0-3 cm | ecosystem: Environmental > Aquatic > Marine > Hydrothermal vents...
ATCACTTACTTTATGATACCTTAGTCTCAAAATATTTACTTGTATTTCATTTCAAAAGAGATGAAATACATATGGAAGTCAAAAAAAGATGATGCATATAAAACAGTTAACTATTTTTCTATTGGTAGCATTTTTAACACTCTCATGTTCTAATCAAAACCAACTTGTCATCTACACATCAGTTGACCAAGTTTTCTCCTCAAAAATTATAAAAAATTTTCAACAAACCCATCCAGACATAGATGTAAAAGTCCTCTACGACACAGAAGCGTCTAAAGCAGTCGGATTAGAAAAACGACTTATGGCTGAAAAAAAGCATCCTAAAGCAGATCTGTTTTGGAATTCTGAGTTTATGCGAACAGCTCGATTGGAAAAAGCAGATCTTTTAGAGACGTATAAAAAGAGTAAGTTACCATATACAAAAGAGTACTATTTCTCTAAAAAGTATAAATGGTACGGCTTAGGTATGAGAAATCGTGTTTTTGTTGTCAATAAGAATTTAATGAACATAGAGGATTACCCAAGAAAACTGGAGGATTTAACTCTTACAAAATATAAGGGTAAAATTGCCATATCTCTTCCGTATGTTGGAACAACATCTACCCATTTTTCAGCTCTTTTTCAAAAGATGGGTGAAGTTAAGTTTCGTATATTTATACAGAAATTGAAAGAGAATGAGGTGGCTCTGCTTGCAGGAAATTCTGTCGTAAAGAGTGCAGTAGGTTATGGAAAATATCTCTTTGGTTTGGTAGATAGTGATGATGTCTTAGTTGGTATTGAAGAAGGCTTACCCATTGCTATGGTCTACTATAATCAAAATGGAGATGGAGTGTTTTCCATTTTTGGTACCGTAGCACTTATTAAAAATGCTCCCCATTTAAAAAATGGTAAAATTTTCATGGAGTATCTACTCTCTAAAGAGGTAGAAAATGAACTCATAGCACTGAATGCGGTACAGTATCCATTGTTAGATAATAGAGAGAATGTACCGTATGAAACTTGGTCTCAAGATCCCTATATATTGAGTGAATCACTTAAAAAAAGTATTGTTATAATGAAGGAAATTTTTGAATAACCTTGTTAAATTAATTCTTTTAAGTGTTCTTTTTTCTCCAATACTTTTAAATCTTTTTGATTTAGTTTTTGTATTGAGTAATGATTATGATTTATTAAATTATTTTTTTAAAAGTTATACACAAAACCTTATAAAGAATTCATTTCTACTTTCAACAACTGTCACAGTAATCTCTATTTTGATGGGCGCAGTCATGAGTACTATTTTCTTTGCCATCTCATCCAAAAATTTGAGATATATCTATATAATGTTAATCTTTATTTTTTTTGCAATAGAGCCGATTATCTATCTAAGCGCTTTTAATACGAACTCTTTGTTCAATAGTATTTCAGCTTTTTGGCAATCAAGTATAATCTTAAGCTTTTCAATGTCGGCCTTATCAGGATTAGTATTTATTTTTGCGCTCTCTTCTTTAAACCAAGAGAGTATTAAAACGGCTTTAATGGTTGCTTCAAAAAGAGATGTTTTTAAATTGATACTGAAACCACAACTTCTTTTTATACTTTCAGTATCTTTTTTTATTTTTTTTATTTTAGTTTTTAGTCGTTCAGAAGTTCCATCTATTTTGGGTTATCGTACATATGCAGAGGACTTTTTAGCCCAAGTGTTTCTTATGGATGAGATAAAGAGTAGTGCTATCGCTGCTATGCCTTTTTACCTTTTGGCACTGTTGATATCTCTATTTGTAGCACTCTTTATAAAAAAATATCATATTAAATTTTCTATAAAAGAGCAGATTAATTTTTTGCTTATTGATTCTTTAGATCAATATACAGTCAAAGCTTTTTTTCTATTTTTAACTATTTTGTTAGGAGCTATACTAACTCTTTTAGTAAAGAAAATTGATTTTTATCTTTTAGGTGATTTAATAGAAGATAATATTTTTATTATATTAAACTCGCTAATTGTATCGTTAGTTGTTTCGGTCTTAACACTTGTTTTTTCTCTTTTTATCTATAAAACTGTTAAAGAATTTAAAAGTCGTCTTTTGATCTATGGGGTTATTTTTTTGATTTTTTTGATATTTCTAACTCCATCAACTTTGATTGCTTTTGAAATAATAAAAATGATGCAGTTTATAAATATTCATACAGAGTTTATAGAGTATCTCTTTTTTATTTTGGCAAGTAGTTTTAAACTTATCCCCTTAGCTATTTTGCTTGTGAGCATTTTATATTATAGGGATGTAGAAGATGAAAGTTTACAGTTTTTCAATATCACTGCCAAAGATTATTTTTTGAAAATTACGATTCAAACGTATGCAAAGAGATGGCTCTTTATTGTAATGATCATCTCTGTTTTTGCTTTAAATGAACTCTCTATGGCTATTTTGCTTACACCGATAGGCTTTGAAATGATTATTATAAAGATATATAATCTTCTTCACTATGGTGATACTTCGACGGTTACTTTTTTATCGCTTATGCAGATCGTTATTATTGCTTCTTTTCTGATGATAGTATGGCGAATTGTAGATAAAGTTGAGAAAAAAAAGATGGATACTAGAGGATGATACATTTAAAAAATTGTCTCTTTAACAGAGAAAATGGATTTCATTTAACAATTGATACATTAAAAATAGAAGAGAGTAGCAGAGTTATTTTAGTAGGAGCATCTGGCAGTGGTAAAACTACACTGTTGAGAATCTTAGCCGGTCTGGAAGAGAATTTTTTAGGTCATTATGAGATAGATGGTGTCGCGAGAGATCACTTAGGCAGCTTAAAAGAGAGAGGTGTGATGTTCTTGTCTCAAGATTTCCTTTTATGGGAACATTTGAATGTGATAGAGCATATTAACTTTGTACTCAATCGAGGCAAACATCTCAAAAATACGCAAGAGAGTCTGTACTTTTTAGAGATGGTAGGATTAGTCCATAAAAAAGAGAGTAAAATATATCAACTCTCTACTGGTGAGAAGCAGAGATTAGCTTTAGCCAGAGCATTAAGTGCAAAAGCGAGATATCTTTTTTTAGATGAACCTTTCTCGAATATTGACCTTGTTTTAGCACAGGAATTGATAGAGATCATTGAACAACGGCAGAACATAGATAAATTTGCTTTAGTAGAGTCAACACACCACCATTTAGGTTTTGAAAAAGAGACAAATCAGATAGTAATTTTAAACAGTGGAAAAATCATACAGAGAGGAACATGGCATGAAATACAGAACAGTCCTAAAAGCAGTTGGGTGGAAAAATGGGTAAACTTGGTTTAATTTTTCTGCTTCTATTCCTGCAGAGCAGTGTGGATGCAAAAAATGTCATTTTTAAGAGCTATTATCCATGGGAGAGTGACTCTGTTTTAGTCGCTTGGGTTATCCATAACTATGTTGACTCTAACATAAAGTTTATCTCTTTTGAAAAGAAAAAAGAGAGAATAGGAAAAGATAACTCTATCAATACAGCAGACTCAAAACTGAGAAGAACGGCACGTTTTACTGCTTTTGAAATGGCATTAAAATATTATGAAGTTGAAGGTGATGCATGTACCGATCAGTTAAAAAAGCTTATTCGTGTCTTAGAGATGATGCCATGGAAAAAGCAGGAGTTTGAAGAGTTTGTATCGTTTGAAGATGGATTTATTCCCTCTTTTCCTCAAAATATAGGTGATGCAGACCTATCCAAATCATTTAGTTATATTGATAGCTATTGCAAGAAGAAAAAATGAAAAGTATCATACTGTCTCTTCTCCTCTCTACTTTAGTATTTGGGCAGGATTATCGATTCTCTTTTATAGGATTAGAGCGTGGGAGTTGGATCTTGAATGTTTGTGAGAGTGGTCAGTGTCGGGCAATAGAGACAGAACAGGAACCTAGGACATATGATTATGATTTTGAATCAAATCGAACGATCTATATTGCTTCGGATAAAAGTGTAAGATTGATTTTTGATGGTGTGGAAAAAAAGATTTTAGAGAGTAGAACAGATTCCTATACAGATCCTCTCTTTATGGATGATGAGAGCGTGATACTAGTAGAACTGATTAATGGAAACAGTACAAATACAAAAATAATCTCTATAGACTTCAAGGGAAAAGAGCGTAAAACATTACACTATCAACACTCTACTGCTCTAAACCCCTATTGTAATGATCAAAAAAATCTCTATTATGCCAATGTCTCCTGCGTTGAGGGGTGTGGTAAAATCATTCAAGAAATATGGTCTAAAAATTTACGTTCAAAAGAGGCTCAGCAGCTTACGATGCTCAATACCATCTCTCATCAACCTTCTGTCGATAAGAAAGGACACTTTCTCTATTTTAGTGCCTACACGAAAGGTAATTATCATATTTGGAAATTATCTCTAAGAGAGAAGGTTTTAGAGCAGATCACGAAGGGTGACGTTACCGATGCTTTCCCTGCCCCCTATAAAGAGGGTGTTTTCTTTTTACGAAGAGAAAAAAAGAGTGTTAAAATTATGCACTTAAGCCATACGGGTAATTTAGAAGAGGTTACGTTACCTAAAGCGTATAAAAAAATTAGAAATTTAAAGGTAGAGCAGTGAAAATCATAATTATAACGGTACTGATGACATTGAACATATTGGCTGGAGAGATTATTGAAATGCTACCCTATAAGCATCATGAATTTTCTCCCATTTTAAAACAGCATTTTCAGATCCCCTTTACGCTTAAAAAAGAGGCAAAGGTTACGGTAGAGATCTATACTCCAGATAATACCCTAATACGAACACTGCAGAGTAGATCGTTAAAAGAGGGGGAGCAATCTGTTGTATGGGATGGAAAAGATAGTCACGGCACTATTGTTCCGAATGAAGCATATAATATTGTGCTTATTGCACAGAGTTCAGATCAAAAAGAGGTGATTGATCCCCGAATGAGTGGAGGAGAGATCATTAAAAACTTACAAACAAAGCTAACCAAACAAGGTTCAATTGTTTATCATCTTTCTGCTCCATCTCGTGTATTGGTTCGTGCGGGTATTGAAAATGGTCCTATGCTCAGAGTCATTTCAAACTGGATTCCAAAAAATTCCGGAAAAGTGTTACAGCGTTGGAACATGAGAGATGTTGATAATATGGTTGATATATCTCATTTAAAGTTTAGTGTCTCTGTCACTGCTTTTGCCCTTCCAAAATATACTATTATCACAACAAATAATAAAAAACTAAATTATTTTGAATACTTTACGCAAAATGGTTTTACATGTCCGACAATTGATCAAGAAGAACAGCTATTAATAAGAGACGATAAAGGTATCTCAAAACATTTTTATAGTTGCCGAATTCAAGATCGAGACCCTAGAGTCAACTTAGAGATACCTAATGCTCCTAAAAAAGAGGTTCCTATTTTGCAAAATGGAAAGCAGACCCTTATTAAAGTTACGATGCATCCGGAAGATGAGGCTATTTTTGAAAAAGCAAAATATGAGGTTAGCTTCTTTATAGATTTTAAATTTAGCTCAGAAGAGGAGTTGGGTTACATGCCAATATCATGGAATTTTAATCCAAATGCACTCAAAAAAGGTGAACATGTTCTGAGTGTGAATATCTCTACTTTTCAGGGGCAAGTCGGTGTACGCAATTTGAAATTTTTAGTTGAGTAGCAGGCTTATTGTAAAACTCTTAAGGTGGAATAGAAGGATGAAGGGTGTTAAATGTTTATCCAAACGAAGACTTTTTTTCAGCACTAAGACATCTTTTTCAGCCGATATCTTGTAAAATACGGGCAATTATATATACACATGAGGATATTTCATGCAATTTTCTGCTCCATTAAAAAGTAATTCTAAACGTGTTATGCTGCTGGGTTCGGGTGAACTTGGTAAAGAGGTCGCCATTGAAGCGCAGCGTCTTGGGCTTGAGGTGATTGCGGTTGACCGTTATGAGGGGGCACCGGCGCATCAGGTGGCGCATCGTTCTCATGTGGTGAACATGCAAGATACCGATGCTATTATTGAGATTATTCGTGCTGAAAAACCGGATTTTATTTTGCCAGAGATTGAGGCGATTAGCATAGAGGCACTTTTTAAGGCAGAAGCAGAAGGCTTTAATGTTATTCCGAATGCCGATGCGGTTAACAAAACAATGAACCGTAAAAACATCCGTCAGTTTGCGGCAGAAGAGCTTGGACTGAAAACCGGACCATACCAGTTTGTCAAAACCCGTGATGAGATGGCAGCAGCGGCAGCGGAACTTAGGTATCCGTGTGTGGTGAAACCGGTGATGAGTTCATCGGGTCACGGGCAGAGTGTGATGCGAAGCGAGGCAGATCTTGATGCGTCGTGGGAGATGGCAAAAGAGGCACGTGGGGATGCGAGTGAACTGATCGTTGAAGCCTTTGTGAGCTTTGATTATGAGATTACAATGCTGACGGCGCGTAATGGGAAAGAGACAGTTTTTTGTGAGCCAATAGGGCATATTCAACAAGATGGTGACTATGTGTTTAGCTGGCAGCCAATGGCGATGAGTGATGTGGCGAAACAGAAATCTCAAGATATTGCAAAGCGCATTACCGATGGACTGGGCGGACGCGGACTTTTTGGTGTTGAACTGTTCATCGCCGGTGATGAGGTCTACTTTTCAGAAGTGAGCCCACGTCCGCATGATACAGGGATGGTCACGCTGATTACGCAGAGCCAGAGTGAATTTGCACTGCATCTGCGCGCCGTACTTGGTCTGCCGCTTGGATTTACCTTTTACGGTGACGGGGCATCGGCTGCCTATAAATCACAGAGTGAATCTTATGCTCCGATGGTAGAGGTAGACGACTCTCTTTTTAGCGATAACAGTTTTGTCCGTGTGTTTGGCAAACCTGAATCGCATCTTGGGCGTCGTATGGCAGTGGCACTGGTGTTTGATGAAGCTGAAAAAGCAGTAGAACAAGCGCGTGAACTGATTAAGAAAATCAAGGATTAGAATGAAAATTGTTATTCTTGATGCCCTGACTTTTGGCGAAACCTCTCTGAAGGCGTTTGATCAGTTTGGTGAAGTTGACATCTATGAAACCACTGCGCCCGAAGAACTCTTTTACCGTGTTGCCAATGCCGATGTTATTGTGACAAACAAGGTTGTTATCAGCGAAAAAGATATGGGTAATGCTCCTTCACTGAAGTTGATTTGTGTGGCAGCAACGGGGATGAATAACATCGACATGGATGCAGCAGTCGAACGTGAAATCGTCGTAAAAAATGTGGCAGGATACTCGACTGACTCAGTCATTCAGCATACCTTTTCTATGCTCTTTTACCTGATGGGGCACTCACGCTATTATGATGAGTACGTCAAAGAAGGGAACTGGCACAGCAGCGGTCTATTTACCCATGTCGGAGCACCTTTTTTTGAACTTAAGGGCAAAAAGTGGGGTATTATCGGTCTAGGAAGCATTGGTGAAGGTGTCGCAAAAATTGCTACGGCATTTGGTGCTGAGGTAAGCTACTACTCGACATCCGGCAAAAACAGTAATGCAGATTACACTCGTATCGAACTTAAAGAGCTTCTGCTGCATAGTGATATTGTCTCTATTCATGCTCCCTTGAATGATGCAACGAAAAATCTTTTAAACTATAGCAATTTAGCCCGTTTGCGAAAAGGGACGATTTTACTTAACCTTGGGCGCGGTGGCATTGTGGAAGAGAAAGCACTTGCACGGACAATGAATAAAAAAGAGCTCTATGCCGGATTGGACGTACTCGCTTCAGAACCCATCAGTGATCCGCATCCTTTGATGGAGATCAAGCACCCTGAACGTCTTTACATTACGCCGCATATTGCTTGGACATCGGTAGAAGCACGTGAGCGTCTTATAGCGGGTGTGATTAAAAATATTCACAACTTTGTTAAAGAGCAAGAGGCGATCTTTACGATGACGCCAATTGTAATGACATAATGACGATGGCAGCCTTTGGGCTGTTCTTCTCCGCCTTTCTTGCGGCGACACTTCTTCCCTTTAGCTCTGAAGCAGCACTAGTCGCTGCCCTTATCTCCGGCATGGATAAACAAACGGCATTGTTAGCCGCATCTGCCGGTAATATTTTAGCCATTATGGTTAATTTTTCTTTGGGTTATTGGCTTAGCAGCTGGGCGCACCGCAAAGTGCTTCACTCGCGTATGGGACGCAGAGCTTTTTTGTTGAGCAAAAAGTATGGGTATGCCACTTTACTTCTCTCTCCTCTACCTCTTATCGGTGATCCTGTTACGTTAGCAGCTGGAGTGCTTCGGTTAAATATTTGGCTTTTTTTGATTATAGCTGGCGGACTGAGAATAGTACGTTACTGGATGATCTCTTTGGTATTTTAAGTGTTCTTATTTAATTCAATTATCACCACTTTCCTTACCTAAACATTAAAAATAGCATACCGACAAAGAGTGCAACAGAAACATTGACCACTTTCAACCAGATGAAGGCCTTGGTGGAGACAGCCAGTAAAGGCAAGGTACCATGCCCATCTTGTGAAATAGAACTCGCAAGTAAAATGGCAAAAGGAATCAGTCCTTTCGCATACATAGTCACAAAGACCATATGCGGTCCCGATTCGGGAATGATCCCCATTGTCGCAGCGAGCAGCAGTACTGATAAAACATTCTCTTCTAACCACTGAGTCATATCAAGATAATTTTCGATGTAATGCACAAAGAGCAAAGCACCAAATGTCCATAAAAACACTCTGAGCAGATGCTTTTTGATCACATGGGCATAAAGGTGCTCTTCAAGAAAATGGTTCGGTACAGTTATGATAATAAAGAGTGACATCACTGAACCAAGGGTAAATGTGATCTTTTTCCAGTTCCACACTTCGGGTCCGAGTCCGCCAAATAGAACGCCAAAGAGAAAAACAGCAAACAGTGTAATAAGAAAAACTCGTGGAAAACTGATGTTTTTTAACTGCTCGAAAATATCTTTACTTGAAAAACAGTGACAATGCTCCTCTTCATGCAGTTCAAATTCATGATTGGTCTGAAGCAGAAAACGGTTTTGATCTTTAAACAGCAGGTCTACTCCATAAGCAGTCGCAATGGCCAGTATAAATAAAGTGGCACTTAGCCAGAGTGCTTCGACGGGAAACATACTCAGCATCACAAATGCTTCATCACCGCTGGTGGCGATCATAGTGGCTACCAAAGCGCCGAAACTGACCATTCTATGTGAATAGAGTGACACGACGGTAAAAGCACCCAAGCAACCGGGGACTACTCCTAAGAAAGCAGCCAAAATGTATTGACCGAGTCGGCTCTTTTTAAGGCTCTTCTGCCACTCTCCTCTTGTTTGAACATTGATATATTCGATCAGCAACATCATCATTAAGACAAAACTGGTAATCATTACGGCATGTTTAATGACACTGAGTATCATGCTTCCTCCTATTGCCTAATTGAAGTCTAATATTTTACCAACACCGCCGGCAATACATTTATGTGTAAATATCATACGAAATTTATCCATTGCCCTCTCTCCGGTGCAGTGCGTTGGACAGAGTGCATCAATTTCCATTTTTCTGAGTTGATCCCCCACACGATTACTCTCAGCTTCATCTTTGTACATAAGATGAAAACCGCCAAGAAGTAGGGCTATCTTTTTATTCAATATTTTCTGTGCTTGTTCGGCAATTTCAACAATGCCACTATGTGCGCAACCTGTAATAACAATCATTCCTGCATCCGTATCGATAATGAGCGATTGTTATTTTGATATTGCCAATACTTATCATCTATAATATTACACTTCACTCAAATAACGTCTGCCAAAACCTCTGCCGGTTTGTTGAGTCATTTTATCACCTCTGCCAAAACCTCGTTCTTCACCATGAGCTCTTCTCCTTCCATGACCGAAACCACGATTTCGATTCGCTCTTCGTCTAAAGCCTTGACCTCCTCTTTGAGCAAAATTGAAAAATTCTTTGAGATTGACTTCAACTGTTTTCAAAGCCACTTCAATCACTTTTTCCTGCGATTCATAAACATAGATACCTGCGTTTTGAAGGTGCAGCAGAAAGTTTGCGTCTGCTTCAAGGTAGACATAAAGATCTACCTCTTTTTCAGCGAATAGCTGTGATATAATCCGCCCCGTTCCCAAACGACGACCTTCGCTCTTGTCTTTTTTCAGATCAACGGCTGCGCCCTCTATTTTCATAGGGTTATCCACTATTTCTCTCTCACCTGTTTCTGTCTCAATCATCAAAAATGATGGACAAAAACTGACATGCCTTGCGATTTTCTCACCTCTGTTTATTGGAAATGCTACTTTCATCATAGCTCCTTTGTGTTAATAATAATTGATTTTCCATTTAGAAGCGCATCGGCTATTTTCTTCCTCGCACTTTCAATCGTCCGTGAAAAGGTTGTTCTGGATATTCCCATTTTCTCAGCACACTCTTGCTGATAGAGCCCTTCATAATCGATCAATCGGACAGCTTCTAGTTCATCTTCTTCCAAGATAATCTGTTCTAATGTACTGTTTCGTACACCACAAGGTTTAAAACAGCGGTGTTCTGCTGAAAAACCAATATG
>Ga0164315_10004777_pt1 | contig 10536 bp, 7 predicted proteins | sample GuaBasSedimGuay6_FD_113737 | JGI IMG/M metagenome (GOLD analysis project Ga0164315, IMG submission 113737) | Subseafloor sediment microbial communities from Guaymas Basin, Gulf of California, Mexico - Guay6, Core 4569-2, 0-3 cm | ecosystem: Environmental > Aquatic > Marine > Hydrothermal vents >...
AGTTATGACAGGGACTTTCTCAGCATTGCCTCAAGTTTCAAACCCCGCTCAATGCGTGAGATGCAAAGCCAGAACCCCCAGGCTATTTACTACGTAAAAGCTAAAGCCGGAGCCACTTATGCGCGGCTGTCAAAACACCTCAAGCTCGGTCGTTACGGTGTTGACCACCTGCGGCTAATTAATGGGGATTACCCCAGTGACGAACCCACTGAGGGGGAATGGATAAAGATTATTCGCTGATCACTGGCACGAGGCACGAATAGATAAAGGCTCTAAGAAAAAAGCCACGAGCGTTTTTACCCGCAGCCAGTATTGCCTATTATTTTGGCACCGGCTCCGTACCAAGCACACCACTCTTCTCCAGGCCCGCTATTTCCTGAGCAGATAAGGATAAATACTCTGTCAGTACTTCTGTATTTTGTTCACCCAGATAGGGGGCCACTAAGGGCAGGTGGCCGGGAAATTCGGAAAAGCGTAGCGGCATACCGGGCACCTGAAATTCACCAATACTGCGGTCGGAAATAGTGCGTACCGTTTCACGCTGGATCAAATGGGGATGGGCCATCGCCTCTTCGACTTCAAGAATGGGTGCCACGGGAATGCGCGCATCTTCTAATATTTTTTGTACCGCATCGTCACTGTCCTGCTCAGACATCCATTGTTCAATAATTTTTGCCAACTCAAAACGATTTTCAATACGAATCGCCGGATCAGAAAAACGCGGGTCCTGTTGTAACTCGGGCTTCTTAATCGCCTCACAAAAACCGGGCCACTGGTGCGTTAAGGCTACAATAAAGAAATAGCGCTCACGGCCCTTAAACATGCCTACCGGCGCCGCAACATTGTGATGGGTACCCAAACGGCGGGGCAAGGACTTACCCTTGCTGGCACTGTAGTCCTGCACATTGACTTCATGGTGGTGGAAGTAGGTATCGAGCAGAGAGATATCGAGATACTGGCCTTTGCCTGTGCGCTCGCGGTGGAAGAGCGAATAACCAATTGCCGTTGCCGCATGAACACCGGTTGAGGTATCGCCAATGGCGAGACCAACCAGCGAGGGCGGACCGTCGGCCGGACCTATCATCGCCGATACACCGGAATAGGCCTGGGCGATGTAATCAAAACCCGGCAAATGGGCCAGCGGCCCCTCCTGCCCAAAGGTGGAGATTGAACACATAATCATTTTTGGATTGAGCTTTTTCACCTCCTCCCAACCAAAGCCCAAACGCCCAATCACACCGGCTGAAAAATTTTCAACCAGCACATCAAAATGGGGGATCATCTTACGGATAATCTCTTTACCCTGCTCGGACTTCAAATCAATGGCCAGGGATTTTTTACCGCGATTTTGCTGCACATAATAACCACTGCGGCCATCTTCAGCCTTAAAGGGAAAATGACGAGAGTTATCGCCAATCGTCGGCTCTTCTATTTTGACAATCTCTGCACCCATTTCTGCCATCAGACGGGTTGCTGCGGGACCGGCTAAAAACTGGGTAAAATCGAGAACTTTAATACCATCGAGAATATGGGACTGGCTCATTTGATTAACCTTTTTTATTATTTATTTTGTGGCTATAACAGCATAAGACTAAAGTGAAAGCAATCGAGAGAAATTATTTTTAGGCCAATCACAGGCCAAACGCCACAACCTAAAAAACAGTATTTCTGCTGTGCTATTTCTTTGTACAAAATAATTAAAAATGAATACATTAGCGCGACTACCACCAAACGCGATATTCTAGAGCCATCAACATTAGCGCTGTTCAACATGACTAAATCGCTGATGCCATGCTCAAACTAGGTTTATTCTCACCGTGACACAAAAGCAATCCAGCCAGCGGGCTGAACGACATTATCAGCTTCAGGTGCGACGTAATCTCAAGCGCAATTTTACCGCCCACCTCGCCCATGGCCTGTTGGGGCAAACGGGGTTTCGTCTACTTACCGCACCCACTTTTCTGCCCGCCTATATTTTACTGCTGTCCAATGGTTCCACCATAGCCGTGGGCATTGCTTTGGCCATGCAGTCCCTCGGCATGGCCATCACCCCCTTGTTGGGGGCCAATCTTATTGAGCACAGAACGCGCGTTTTACCCATGGGTTTTCTTATCGGCGGCGGAATGCGTGCGATGGTGCTGTGTATTGCACTAGCGGGCTTACTGCTATCCCCCTCTTCAGCCTTGTTAGCCATCTACCTATTTCTGGTACTGCTAGGCCTGTTTCAGGGCATGCAGGGCGTTATCTTTAATGTGCTGATGAGCAAGGTTATACCGATTAACAAGCGGGGTTGGCTGACGGGGATGCGGAATTTTCTCGCCGGTATTACCGCTGCTGGAGTCGCCTATTTGGGCGGACATTATCTGATTGGCAATACGCCCGATCCCGTCGGTTATTCGATGACATTTTTACTCGCCTTTGTACTCACCACTATTGGCCTGGGTATGTTGCTCTTTGTGCGCGAGCCGGAGCCGCCCACCGTCGCCGCTAATGTCAGCCTCAAAGAACGTCTCTCCCACATACCCGCCCTGCTGCGTGACGACCCGGCCTTCACCCATTATTTCCTGGCCCGCTCTCTGGCCACCATGGGGCGTATGGCGATGCCTTTTTATATTCTCTACGCAGGACAAACCCTGGGCTTAACCGGCGCTGTACTTGGCACGTTAACCGTCGCCTTCACGCTATCGGGTACCCTTTCAAATCTAGTCTGGGGCTTTATTGCAGACCACAGAGGCTTCCGTCTGGCCTTCCTTATATCCATCGGGCTGTGGATTGCTTCAACCTTACTGCTGTTATTTAGCGAGGGGCTACTCTTCAATATTTTAGTGTTTATTGGCATCGGCGCCGCAACACAGGGCTTCCAAAGCACGGCGATTAATTTAACCCTGGAGTTTGGCCACCGCGACGACGTACCCCTGCGCATCGCCATTGCCAATTCCAGCTCAGAAGTGGCTGGCACCCTTGGGCCACTATTAGGTGGTATTTTGGCCGCATGGTTGGGCTATGAAGCCGTCTTCATTTGCTCAGTGGCCTTTCTTATTCTCGGTGGGGCGATGGTCAATGCTTATATACCAGAACCTCGATGGGCAGCGACAAAGTAGTATTGGATAATAAGCGTAGTAGGACTAAGTTCAGCCAATCAAGGTTAACGAGCTTTATAAAGAACTTCAAAGTAGGCGCGATGACTCAGCCATCACCGGGTGAATTTCGCCTTTATCCCAATATCCCTGGCGTACCGTTCGCGCCTCAAGCTGCGCCTTGCTCGGTGGATTTTCATCCAGTATTTCAAAGGGCACAATGTCATAAAATGCGCGGCGGACTTTTTCCGACATAAAGGCGATCAGCCATTTTGCAGAACGGTCACGTCGAACATAGGCGCTGAGTTGCAAAGACATACCCAAAGTAGCAAGCCGGGCTTTACCGCGATATTGCGGATCAACCATAAAGCGTCCCATTTCAATAACCGTAGACAACTCTGTTTGCACCGGAAAGTTGATACTAAAAAACTGCTGCACAGGTAAGCCCAATGCAGAGTAGTGGGTTGCCCGCCCACAGCCGATGATACGGCCATTTTTTAGGGTAAGTACACTCGCAGAATGCGCGTCAAACTGATCACTAAAGCGCTTATCGGGGTAGTCCTCAGGGTTAACATAACCTTCCCCCGTATAAACATCAAAACGAAAACGGTAGAGTGCCGCCATGTCCTCAGGCCTCGCCACTTTGAACTGTAAACCATAGGCAATACGGGCATAAGCGCGGAACAAAAATGCTCCGAAGGGCGTTTTTATCATTTGAATTATCTTCACTTTAATCGACACCTCGTCTCTACCATCCCCCTTTCGGCGGAAATAAGCGGCTTATTTGATCCCTAGTTCACAAGTTCCAGCAAATAGCTTGATAGCTGTCACAAAACGTTAAGCCTTACAAAGCAGAACCAGCCAGTTCCACTAAACTCTCCTCCGTACGCCACCATAAGCAATTGTTAGCCATATCGCTGACACGGAAAATAAGTTGCCGGCGCCCATGGAATTGTAAAAGAAAACACTGGAAACAGGTTCAATCCATCATTCACACTAGCAATGCGGAGGGCCACCGTGCCTATACACATCAAGAAGTACGACGTAGATTATAGCCGCCGATTTTTTCTCGACAAAATGAGTAAAGGCATAATGGGAGCTGGCGTATTAACCTCTCTGTGGCCATTGATCGGTGAGTCTGCCGACATCACTAAAGCCTATCCTGAAGAATTACTGTCAATTGAAGCCTTCACTCAGGGCAAACTGAAAGACGGCGATATTATTGATGCTAGCAACGTAGAGATCGTCAAAGACCTCCTCGACCCCATTGCCTACCTACAAGTTTCCCAGCAGGGGCGCCGCATCAAACTGGTACCGACGACCACCGACGTAACCCAACTCTACCCCCATGACTACCTCAAGGCCACCCTTGCAAATCAAGGTAAAGCAGCCCTCGATTTGGATGGCAACGTCGTTGTAAAAGACAGCACCAATCAATGGATTGGCGGTACGCCTTTTGTCGACCCACAAAATGGCCTAGAAGCCTTTGCCAACATCACCCTTAGCTGGGGTCGCCACGACACTTCTATTTATGCCGTAGACGACTACGACATTGGCCCCAGTGGCAACATTGAGTACCAATATCAAATTGCCTGGTGTGAGAAAAACTTCACCGCACTGGTCAGTAATCCCAGTGGACCCTATCTTGACGGTTTTGACGGTAAGCTGCGTCATCAGTCCATTTGGTTTACCGCGCCCGACGATACCCGCGGTACCTCCTTTTTAAATATCTGGAAATACGATCAGCGGGAATTTCCCGATCTCTTCGGCTATCTGCCCGCTTTTAAGCGCGTTAGACGCTTTCCTACCAACCAGCGCTTTGAGCCCTTAGTGCCCGGCATTACCTTCTTCCTCTCCGATGCCTGGGCTGCAGGTGACCCTATGCTGACATGGGGCAATCACAAGATTGTTGGTCGCGGCCCTTTCCTCGGTTGTCAGTCCGGAATGTGGCAGGGTGACAAGGAAAACTGGTCTAAAGAGCACCTGGTACACGGTGGTAAAAAAGGTAAAACTTTTTACGAAACTAATTACCAGCTTTGCCCCGAGGTCATTGTTGTCGAAGCAGAGCCAACGGGTTTCCCCAGGGCGCCTGTCAGCAAGAAACGTATCTGGCTCGATGCTCGTAACATGGTGCCCATTGCCTATGTCACTTACGATCGAAAAGGTGAGATTTGGCGCTCCTTCGAAATGGGCTTTAGCCAGATGAAACAAGGCAGCAATGCGAACCTTGACGTCAATGGTAACCCCGAGTGGTCATGGTCTTACATCCATTCCCACGATGTGCAGGCCGATCGTTTTACACGATTTAACCAGGTTGAGAAAATCAAGGGTGGTATTAAAACTCAGTTTAATTCTGAAAATGCCTATGAAAAATACCTGACTGTACAAGCTATTCGAAAGCTTGGCAGTTAATCACTCACTCGTGATTCGGTGTATTTCAACGCAAATCGCCAAACTGAGAAATTAATTTAGAAGGATATGGCAATGAAAAAAGCAAAAACTTTCACCAAACTACCAGCGATATTTTCAGCAGGCCTACTCGCCATGCCTGCTGCCCAAGCTGTAGAGGTCGACGTATCAGGATTTATTCGCCAGGAAATGGCCTATAGCATCAGCGATGACCAAAACCCCATGAATCGCGGCACTGCCGCTGTATCAGGCACTCTGGACAATACTACGGGAGGGGCTGACTTCATCAAGAAAGATTTTGATTACGACAATGACTGGAACATGATGGCAACCCGCGCCGAAGTGAACTTCACCATTGGCATCAGTGAAAACGTAAAAGCCTTTGTTAAAGTCCGGGGCTTTTATTCTGCCGATGTCTTTAATGACGTCAGCATCGAAAACGGTGCAAAAGATGTCAATCAATTTAGAGTCGACCATCACGGCAAATGCGCAAGCATTTTTGAGGTCTGTGATGATGACTTTATGATCGACTTACCCTCCGCCTATATTGACTACTCCAAAGATAACCTCTGGGTGCGTATCGGTAATCAACAAATTGCCTGGGGTGAAGCCATTTTCTTCCGTGTCATGGATGCGCCCAATGGCCTCGATTTACGACGCCACACCTTTCTCGACCTGGCATCAGAAGAATATGCCGATGAACGAATTTCATCCCCTGCAATTCGAGTTAGCTACAACTTGAATAGCACTTGGGAAGTCGAAGCTTTTGCACAAATGTTCCAACCCTCGGTACTGCCACAAACAGGCACCCCTTATAGCGTTATCGGTTCACCCTTTCGGGTCAGAAACGATATTGGTTTCGACAAAGTTGATGACCAAATTAATGCTGGTGTCAGGCTCGTTGGCCAACTAGGTGACCTTGGCCTGCAATTTATGGCCACGAGTCGGCATAATCCCGACCCCATCTTTAAGTGGGGCCCCGGTGGTCAAACAGCCCTAGATCCCACCTTTGCTGCCTTTGGTAATTTCTCGGATCAACCTTTCCGTAGTACCAGTTTTCCAGGTGCTGTTGGAGCCCCCAACTCGGGTACTTATGGCGGGCAAGACTGGATGACCACTGCTCATTTAATGGGGATTGATGGTGTTGAGGCCATTAATGTGCTGGGGCAAGAGTTCGCTCTGATCGGCAATTTCCTGACCACATCAGGGTTTACTGGCCCAGACTATGTTAATTCAGTTGCCGAAGGTAGTTTGGCTCTAGATGGTTTTTTCACAGCAATTGGTGATCTGGAAGCCGATATTGTCCCCATCTACGCTTCGGAAAATGTCTTCGGTTTTGGTGCCAACTACATCTTCTATTCAGAGCCCGATACCTGGCTTGACCAACTGGTTGTACGCTTTGAAATGACCTATACCCCCGACAAAAAATTCACCAATAATATGTCAAGAAACTTCATTGAAGAAGATGAGTGGGTAACAGGTTTAGTACTTGAGAAGTACCGACGCTTCAGCGATGCAATCCCCGCTACCTTCCTGGTATTCCAGTGGATGCATAAATCTGAAAGTGATCTCTCCGGTCGTCACCTGAGCATGCTCGGTGGCTCGCCAAGCAAAGCACCCAGTGGCGGTGAAGAGTCTGGCGGATGGGACGCAGTATCCTTCGCTATACAACAACCTCTGCCCGGTTTAATCTGGCGGCTCGATATGAACGTACTTTACGATCTTAACGGCAGCTATCTGATTCAGCCTGGCGTGCGATATAAACCCAACAGAAGCTGGACTATTGAAGGCTTTGCTAGCTTCCTTGACAGCAAAGACAATGCCGGTGCACTACAACCACTGGAATGGGCTGACGAAGTCACGCTGCGCTTAACCTATCAGTTCTAAGCAGCCTTTAGACTAAAACTGCAGCATTAAAAAACCCGGCAATTGCCGGGTTTTTTAATGCTAAAAATAAAACCCATACTTAGCCAGTGCTTTCACCGAACACTTTATCAAGATGCTCTTTAGGCAGCGGTGAACTAAAGAGTGATACCACAACCGTGGTCAGCACAGAAAGCCCCTCGCCAACCGTGGCGCAAGCAAAAGGATTATTGGCCTGACTGCTCATCCAAAATAAGCCCTGCTGCAGTACATTGCCCCCGACATCACCGACAGGCAACCAGCTATTGCGTAACACCGTAAAGGAAACGGCGCCGATCACAAAACCCCAAATCGCGCCCTGTTTAGTAACACCACGCCAAAACACACCGAGCATTAATGGCCCTGCTAATGCCGCCATCATACCGCCCAACCCTGCCCAAACCATTAAAGCAATATTCTGGCCGATAGAATGCCAGGCCAAAACACCGGCACCGAGTAGCACCACAACGATGCCCCAACGACTAATTTTCAGCACATTGTGATCAACCTCTTCTTCAGACGCATCGGGGTGAAGTACCTTAGCCAATGAGCGCCGATAAATATCGTTGGCAAAAACTTGCGAGGTGGAAATCACCAAACCATCGGCGGTGGACATAATGGCCGATAAAATAGCAACGCCCAGCAATGCCGCCAACCACTGGGGAAATAGGGCAATAAACAAAGCGGGGATAGCCTGGTTCGGGCCACCCGGACTCGTCAGTAATTCATCGCCCAATACTGCGCGCGCCAACACACCACCAAAAATCATAGAGGCCAGTACCACACCAAACACCAGACAAAGTAGAAGAAAGCGGGTACGCCCTACCCCTTCTTTTAAAGCCCAGACTTTATTGCCGATGTGAGGCAACATGCCTAGAGATAGATGAGCCAGAAAAATAGCGATGAAATCCCAGTGGGAGTCAAGAATGCCTGAGCCCTCGTAAAACATACCCACCATTTTTGGATCGAGATTTTCTAGCCGTAACATGACGGCATCCAGGCCACCTTCTACACCAAAACCATTGGCAAACATCACCATAATGGCGATGGCAACCCCCAACATCATCGCGCCCTGTACACCGTCAGTAAGAATATCGGCATGCGCGCCCCCCAGTACCACATAAACCAACAACACGAGAATAGTGACTGTTAAAGCCCAAAAAGCATCGAGCCCAAGCATTTGCTCAAACATCACCAGGCCGGCTAATAGCTGCGCGGCAAGGTAGAACAACAACACAATGGAAAAAACAGCGACGATGATACGTAAGACATCAGATTGATAACGGTCACCGATAAACTCTGGGATAGAGCGGTTACCAAAGGCATTGCCCGCCTTTTGCACCTGCCTGAAGCACAACCAGACACCGAGATAAACAGCGAAGGGATAAACCAGCGCATAGCCGAGGGCTGGCAGGCCAAACTTATAACCCAGACCAGGAATACCCAAAAAGGTTGCCCCCGATGCGGTGGTGGCTGTCATCGCAAACGCCAAAAACCACATACCGTAACCGCCACGGGCCGTGGAAAAGTCATCACTGTTTTTAACCTGGCGCATGCCGAGATAGCCAAAACCTATCATTGCGCCGACATAGAGAAATAAAAACACCCAGGCCCATACTTGCAATGTGTCCATTAAAATCCCCAACTGATTTTAGACAATACTTTCTGATATCTGTAAAAATGGCCGAGTAAGTCTACTCAGCCATTTTTACTTGTTCTTACATGACTAGTGATTAGTAAATTGCAATCGGATCAATCATTGCCTGCACGGCACCCCTCACCCGAGGCACGCCCAGTACAAAGAAAAACTCCAGGGCATTATCACGCACCAGCACACCGGTGTTCATGGTTTCTAACAGATAGATACCACTGTGTAGCAGCAAAGTAATGTGACCTGCAAAAATATTGCCCTCCACCTCCGGTGGTACCGGATCGACACCCCAGGTATCGGCACCCACGGCAACAACGTTTTTCTCCGCTAAATATTTTGCGGTGGCCTCCGAAATCCCCGGTTCTTTACTACCCCAGGTTTGCGGGTCTTTCGCCATCATTGCGTCTGTCCAGCCGGTGTGAAAGAGCACAACGTCACCTTCACGAATCGGCGTACCCTGCTTTTTCGCAACGGCCTCAACATCCTCAACCGTAATCAACTCCCCGGCTTTCATATATTCAACACCGTGGAAAGCGGCCATATCGAGAACAATGCCGCGAGCAACGATGGGGGGCACTTTTTCGATACCCATTTTTGTCACGCCAGTAGTGGTGACGAAATCAGGCCCCTTTAAGCAGTTATAAAACACCTGGTGTTGGCCAACATGCCCTAAACCATCAAGCTGGGAACCAATGCCAAACCAGCCCTGAAATATATCATCGTTGTAGTTAAAGCCATTGGCAAAGGCCTCTCGCCCCCATTCCTGACCCGGCTGTACAATCTGTAGATTGAGTGTTCGCGGCCCAAAGGCGGGCGTATCTTTGTCGATAATAATACCCAGATGCTGGGTTTTACCTTTTTTGATTAACTGCGATGCCAGTAAAACGCTTTTCGGTGTCACCAGATTAGCCGAGCCAATTTCGTCATCGGCACCCCACTTAACCGGTTTGCACTCCTCGGCCTGCAGCTTGGCTGCCAGTAACCCGACACTGAAAAACAGTACCCACGCAGCACCCTTTAAAACCTGTTCTTTACGGCTCATTACTTTCACCTTGTTTATTATTAATACTTTTTGAGCATTATATTTTTCTGACAAATATGCCTGAATATACAAAGAAGCCCCGCAGAACGGGGCTAATCATTGTGATGCAAAACACGCTGCACCATTATTTTCAGGCGACGTCTTTAACGGTCTCGACATCGGGTAATTCTTTCAGTCGGGGCAACACCTCTTTACTGAACAGTTTAAAGCTGTCTTCCGCCATATCAAAAGGCATATCGGCATAGCTAAAAACGCCGTTAAAACCGTTGTTGCCAATCTTGCTGCGAATGTCGACAATTTTTTGATAGCACTGCTCGGGTGTTCCCCACACCTGCAGGCTCATAAACATTTCGGCAATAGCATCGCGACCGACATCGTTAATCACATCGGACATGTCGCCGTAGTATTCATAGCCTTTACGTTTTTTAAAGTAATCCTGATTCATTTCGTAATGG
>Ga0164315_10004778_pt1 | contig 10535 bp, 7 predicted proteins | sample GuaBasSedimGuay6_FD_113737 | JGI IMG/M metagenome (GOLD analysis project Ga0164315, IMG submission 113737) | Subseafloor sediment microbial communities from Guaymas Basin, Gulf of California, Mexico - Guay6, Core 4569-2, 0-3 cm | ecosystem: Environmental > Aquatic > Marine > Hydrothermal vents >...
TACCCATTTCCTTACCACAGAGAATTCAGAATACCATGGACCTGCGGCAAGCCACCTTACGCTTTACATCGAGCCTGTAAATGGCAAACTTCGTCTCGCTGCTACAGATATCCAGAATAAGGAGATGCCCCATGGCCTTACACAGGGTGAACTGAAAGGTGGTTACAACGGAAAGTTGTACGATAGCGGTGAAGTGCTATTCAACGATGACAAGTGGCACTGCGTTGAGGCATACTTTAAACTCAACACCCTTGATATGGAGAATGACCACCCGAACCCGGATGGCATTGTACGAGGCTGGTTTGATGGTGAGCTCGTTGTCGAACACACCGATGTGATCCTGCGCTCTACAGACTTTCCTGAAATGAAAATCAACCAATTTCTGATGGCACCTTACTTCGGACCCGGACTTTTGCCACATGCCCAGAAGCTATGGATCGATGAATTGGTTGTTGGAACGAAACGAATTGGGCCACGGCCTTAAATTAAACCGGTATGATGAATTTTTTTAGAGCAACGCTTATCGTTATAGTTGGTACTCTAAGTTCAATCGCTGTTTGTAAGACCCCGGCAACTATTTTTATTGAAGCAGAGAGCTTTTCTGACCGTGGTGGCTGGGTTATTGACCAGCAGGTCATGGACATTATGGGGTCGGCCTATTTACTTGCACATGGCTTGGGCAACCCAGTAGCAGATGCACAGACCACCATCAAGGTACTCTCCGAAGGTAATTATCGTGTATGGGTGCGAACCCGTGACTGGGTTGCACCCTGGAAAGTAGAAGGGGCACCCGGAAAGTTTCAATTGCTGATTGAGGATCAGCCATTGGCAAACACTTTTGGGACAGAGAGCGCAGAGTGGCATTGGCAGAACGGTGGTAGTGTCCGTCTCAAACCCGGGTTAACAAGAATTTCCCTGCATGATCTGACAGGTTTTGAGGGGCGGTGTGATGCCATTATATTAACGACCGACCATAAATTTAGTCCTCCGAATCAGTTTGAAGAACTGACAGATTTCCGGCATAAATACCTGGGGCTTGCTGATGAGCCCGAAGATGCAGGGGAATATGACCTGGTAGTAGTAGGAGGGGGAATGGCAGGTATTTGTGCTGCAGTTAGTGCAGCACGGCTGGGTTGTAGTGTGGCATTAATCCAGAACAGGCCTGTATTGGGTGGCAACAACAGCTCGGAAGTAAGGGTGGGACTTTCCGGTCTTATATATCAGGAACCATATATGAATCTGGGATCACTTGTTGATGAAATTGGCCCCGTTGGACACTGGAGCCTTTGGGAAGCGAAACAGGATTCAAACGCTGTGCGGAGCAAGAAAATATTTGAGATTATCAATAGCAACCCTGAGAAACTGGAACATAATGCAGGACCAGAAAGTAATTATAGGGATGATAAAAAACTCCGCATTGTGCTGGCCGAAGAAAACCTGAGCCTTTTTTTAAATACCCATGTGTTAAGGGCAGAGAAAGAGGGAGACCAAATAGTAGCAGTTGTAGGCAGAAGTATCATTACAGGGAAGGAATATAAATTCAAGGGAAAACTATTTGCTGATTGCACGGGTGATGGCAACCTTGGAATTCTTGCTAAGGCAGAATTCAGGGTAGGTCGTGAAGAAAAATCTATGACCGGGGAAGAGTGGGCCCCGAAGGAGGCAGACCTGTTGGTAATGGGTACTTCCGTACAATGGAATTCTAAAGAGGCAGAATCGTTAAATTATTTTCCTGATACCAGTCCCTGGGCCGTGCAGTTTACTGAACAAACCTCTTTTAAGGTTAATAAGGGCGATTGGGATTGGGAAACAGGGGCAAATCAGAACCAGATTACGGAGATAGAGAAGATTCGTGATTATGCATTTCGTGTCATATACGGGAATTGGGATTTTATAAAAAACAAAAGTGATGACAAGGAAGAGTTTGCCAAGCGGAAACTTATATGGGTAGCCTATATTGGCGGGAAAAGGGAATCCCGAAGGCTATTGGGAGACGTCATTTTAAAAGAGCAGGATATTGTAGAGGGGAAAAAGTTTCCTGACGGAACCTTTACTACCACCTGGGATATTGACCTCCATTTCCCGGTTGCCTCTAAAGCTTTTATCGGTGAACCTTTCCGGTCACGGGCTGATAACAGGAAGATAGAGCCGTATCAGGTGCCTTACCGCTGTTTGTATTCGCGTAATGTAAACAACCTCTTTATGGCAGGTCGTGATATCAGTGTTACTCATGTGGCATTGGGAACAGTCCGCGTTCAAAGGACCACTGGAATGATGGGGGAGGTTGTAGGTATGGCCACCGCGGTTTGTAAGGAGAATAATACCAACCCAAGAGGGGTTTACGAAAAGCACTTTCCTGAACTCCAACAATTAATGAAAAAAGGAATTGGAAATCCAGCCTGGTAAAATCATAGGTTGAGTTTTTTATAATCTTGTTAGTTTATTTTTATTTGTTCGATGAATGTAGCATTCTCTTCACCGTCAGTAACAGTAAGTGTAACAGTGTATGTGCCTTCAGTGGTATAAATGTGGGTCACTTCGGGCCGGTACTCGGTGTCAGATCCGTCCCCAAAATCCCATAGGAATCCCATAGGATATCCTTCCGGGTCATCCGATCCGTCCGCAGAAAAGGTCAATTCTTTATTTGTTTCACCCAAAGTTGGAATATCAGCCTCAATTACCGGTACCTGATTGTTTACTGGATCAGATCTGCCAAGACACCATTCCGCAGCCATGCGCACAAATTTCCAGGTAGCGGGGATGTATGAGCGTTCGGGATGAGCGACGGATAAGAACACCCGTCCCCGGCCATAAAGTGTAGTTGTCAAAGCAGGCGTGTTCCGGATGGAATCGATGGCGAGAACCCAATTGACCAGGCCGGGAACAGAGGGTTGGAAGTCGCTGCCTCCGCCATTGTAATGTATGCTCTCAAGCTCTGTAATGCTGTCGGCCACCGAAGAATGGATTAACACCGGATGCTCCAAATTCATATGGTAAGATCTCATGCCTCTTCCACTGCCAAAGGGCTGGTGTCCGGGAAACAAGTTTAGTTGATTCTCACGTGAGGAGGGTGTAGTCTCCACAGCAATCAATGAGCCTCCACAGGTGCCGAAATATCCCATTCCTCCGGCCACTGCCTGCCTGATATTTGCTGCTGCTGCTTCAGACGGATTAAACTTAAAATATGGACCCCCGGCCCAATACAAAAACTTAACATTTTTAAGATCAGCTGTGGCAATCTCGTCGGTTTCCAGGGATATCTCCATCACATAGCAGTCCAGATAAGTTTCCAGAATTTTCTTGACTGTTCTATAGGAATCCGGATTAAGCGGAGAACCTGTGAGGACAGCACATGTATCCTGTTGACTGAACCCATTTGTTGTGATGAAAACAGAAAATAAAATGAAAAACAGGACCTTCATTAGTTTCATTATTTAAATTATTAAAATTCAGTCAGCTTAAAATTAGGAATAAGATTCCTGTCTTTCAAAACATTTTGTTTAATTTTAACGCAACGGTTTTCGGAATAAGAAATTAGCAAATATGAAAGGAAGAGATAAGTTATTATACCTGATCCCATACATTTCGTTTTTCATTTTAACTGCATGTAATATTGAAAATCCATCGGACATGATTATAATTAATGGGAAAATCCTGACAGTGGACAAGCATTTCACAATCGTTGAGGCCCTGGCTATTAAGGAGGACAAAATTATTGCAGTGGGATCCAACCATGAAATCAGGAAACTGGCGGACAGGAATAGTAAAATTATTGATGCGGCTGGCAAAACAGTGATCCCCGGTATCATTGACGCCCATCTGCATCCGGAAAAGGCCTCCCTTAGCGAAATTGAAGAGACTATACCCGATGTACATTCAATCAGCGAGCTTCTGAATTGGATAAAAGACCAGACCTCCATAAAACAGGAGGGTGAATGGATCATCTTTCCCAAGATGTTTTTTACCCGCCTGATAGATTTGCGACAACCCACCCTTTCTGAATTGGATAGTGTTGCTCCTAACCATCCGGTTTTTTTGAACGGCTCTTTTGGGGGTATGATAAACTCTGCAGCCATGCAAGTATCCGGAATTAGTGAAAAAACAGTTCATCAGGGAATTCTGAAAGACAGAAAAACAGGAAAACCAACCGGTTTTATACGCGCTTCATCCTTTACATTATTAGCACTTCCTTCCCCGAAAGAGTTATCCCCTCAAGAGAGGGAGGATGCACTGCTGGACATGTTCAAGCGCTATAACCAATACGGCATTACCAGTTTGTGCTCAGGTTCAGGGGATTTCGAAAACTTTGCCATGTACAGGGATCTGGAAGCAGAAGATAAACTTACCATGCGGATTTATCAGAACATCCTTTTGCAGCCTGGCAGAGAAGGAAAAAAAAATATGCTTGTTGATACCATCAAAGCTTTCAACTTTGTGACTGGCGACGGTGATGAGTGGGCCCGGATCGGTGCAGTGAAAGTATATTTGGATGGTGGTATTTTAACGGGCACAGCTTATCTCCGTGAACCTTGGGGTGACAAGGCTCGTAGTATTTTTGGAATAAGAGATACAACCTACCGGGGTGTAGTAAACTACAGTTATGAGGAGCTTCTTGCCATTGTCACAGCGGCCAATGAAAACGATTGGAAATTTACCGCACATAGTACCGGTGGCGGAGGTGTGGATCTGCTGCTTGACGTATATGAGCAAGTGAATGAACTAAAATCCATAAAGGATAGAAGGTTTTCAATTATTCATGGCAATTTCTTTACAGACAGGGCCATCCAACGAATGAGTGAACTTGGAGTTTATGCTGATATGCAGCCAGCCTGGTTTTACAAGGATGCTGATGCCATGAAAAAAATTCTTGGAGACCATAGAATTGAAACCTTTCATCCATATCGTTCACTGCTGGATGCCGGGGTTATGGTTAACGGAGGATCTGACCATATGGTAAAGTGGGATGCAGATGCATCTATCAATCCCTATAATCCTTTCCTGGCAATGTGGACAGTGGTGACACGAACCACTGAACGTAAAACAGTAATTATGCCTACGGAAGCCATCACCCGGGAGGAAGCACTGAGAATGTATACCATCAATAACGCTTATGCTTCCTTTGAAGAATCCATAAAAGGATCGCTGGAGCCAGGGAAACTGGCTGATCTGGCCATTCTCTCCCATGATTTTCTGGACTGTCCGGTGGATCAGATCAGGAATATTCAATCGGAACTAACCATAGTGGGTGGAAAGATTGTCTACTCCTCAGACGGAAAGTGACATCATCTCTATTCAAAGATGAAAGTGCCATATTTATTGTATTCATGAAAAGACCCTGACGTCTTTTGCCACGAAAAATGTGTCGGGCCCTGGTCATAATCAATCCTGTACATGTTTGCCCTCCATTTCGCACCTGGTTCCGGGGGTACATTCGGCAAAGGGTTGAGAAGCTTGTAAGGAATGAAAAATTCAGCCATCCACGCTTTAATAGAAGCATTTTGCTCTTTGGACCCACCCCTGGTGGAGGTTGCATGCCGGGTTCTTTTGTCCCCTTCATAGTGCCACGGAAGCCAGCCAAAGAAATCACCCTTATAATTTGGCACTATGATGGGAAGTTCATAATTGAGTGGTGAAATTTCATACTCAAAGTAGACAGGGAAATCCTCTTCAGTCCATAGAAATACTTCAACCACATCTTCATTCCACAGATCCAGATTATCCTCTTTCATTGAAGCAGTCAGGACTTTATCCTCACAGTCGAAAAGAAAATAGATCCCTGTTTCAGAGTAGAGAACTTTAGCTCTGGTAAGGTAAGTATCCGTTTTTTCTATTCTTTGTGGAATATCGATCCATTCCGTCTGGCTCCAGGGTTCAGCACTTCCATCTCCTGTGACCTCAAAATCCTCACATCTGGTGATGATAATTTCAGTGTCTCCGGATTTTTTTTCCGATGATCTGTCATGGAGTCCTTCCCCGTTCGCCATAAAAGGGATGAGCATTAATGGTAAGATTAGTTTCTTGATCATAGTCTTATTCTTTGTCGTAAGGTATGCATTCTACAAGTAGATGTTCTGTAAAAGTAGCCGGCAAGATTCCAATGGGTCCTGTAACCGAACCAAGCTCTTGCTCATTTACGTAGTCATACACTTTATACTTTTTTTCATCCAGTCCCCTTAGCTCAATCTCACCATCCCACTCCTTCTGGTAGAATGCATAGTATAGTATCTCTCCCTTTTGAATGACATGCGATTCGGGTTTGTCATAGATAATATCATAAAGATTCAGGTAGGTTCCTTTGCTGAGCATCTTCTCATTGTAGAGCCCGAACCATTTTTGCCAGTGTTTCTCCCGTTCTCCTGACAATTGCATATTCTCGGGTCCGCCGGGCCAGGTAAACTTTGTGCCGATCACGCCACCCGGACCCATGGAAGTTGCAAAATCCTGTCCAACCTTTGCTGTATCGCTCTTGTCATTCATATCCACCTCCAACCGGATATGCTCAACATGGTCGGTATAGGCAGGAGCATTGGGTCCCCATAGGGCTTTTATGACTTTAACACGTCGCCTGGACTGTTCAACACTGGTGGGATCAGATACCACAGGCTGGTCGGTGTAGATGGATTGAAAGAAATCCTGGGTTGTTCCACAGTTACAGATTTCGGTCACTGAATAGGGTTTAATCGCTTTGGAGGTCTCATAGATTGACTGTAACATTTTTGGCAAATCTTCATAAGACTCTTCAGGACGCTTATGGTTGTGGGCCGGATTATAACAGGGAGGTACCACATAGTAAGCATCCAATTTATGTCCGTCAAAGCCCCAATCACCGATAAATCTGGTGGTCAATTCTTTCATGTATTCCTGAACTTCAGGAACACTCGGACAAAACTGGTACATATCACGGCAGTCCCTCGGATAGTTGCCATCTTCATCCATAATCAACCACTCCGGATGATCTTTGACTATTTGTGCGCTTCCCGGATCCACAGAACCACCCCATGAAAGCATTTTTTCAGGTTGGACCGGAGTAGGTGCCCACCATATTTTTACTTTAAATCCCTGTTGATGAAGTGAATCTACAAATTCCTTTATTTGTTGCTCCCCACCGGGAAACGTAAAATCCCTGATATTCCAGTCTCCATATTTATCCCACCACCTGTCGTCGATAACCACCCATTTAATTCCCAGTTCCTTTAACTTGGGAAGTGTTCCGTAAATATCATCCAGGGAGAAATCGGTCAGGTAGCCCCAACCACACCAGATAGCCTCATGAGCCTCTTCAGAAGGTTCTTTTTGTTGTTGCCCCAAATCTGCCAGAAGCTTTGAATAAGTATTTAGGGGATCGAAGAAATCGCCTGTGTGCACCATCACTGCTGTTTGTAAGGACTGATAGCTCTCTCCCGGGGATATTTCATGATTGCCCCTTTTAAGAACAGCCATGCTTACCTCCTTATCAGCCTCAACTTTTACCGGGAAAGAAACCAGTTGTGGCCGGGTCTCCAGGTGGGCGATAGCCATGCCCGATTTGTTATTCCAGAGGTCCACCAAGGGTACACCCCCGCCAGTCTTTGTCTCCGGCTGAACACCCATCCAGTTGTCCTGTTGGAATTCATCCTCAATTTTAAGAATATAATCGAAACCCCAGGCAATGGAGGCACCCTGGAATGACCAGAAATCGAAAGGCCGGTTGCCAGGCTGATCACGGGTGGCATCCAGGCGATAGTAGTTACAATAATCCATTTCAATGATTAGGTCGGAGGTGCCAAGGTTTTTATAAGATGCCGAGCTTATAGCGATTTCAGGGTATTGATCATATAATTCTGTGCTCAGAGTTTTTTCAATCCGGGTACCATCAGAACAAACTGCAATGCCTGTAATCACCATTCTTCTTCCCAACCCAAAAGCTGTTTCAATGCTTTCAACATTGATTTTGTCATAATCCACAAGAAAATCGGTTAGCTCCTGGCCATCAATGACAATAAAATGGCTTGGTTTGCTTAACCCTTTCTCCCTGTCAATATCATTCAATGAAATTGATTCGCCCCTGTTATGGACTTCGCAGTACATATGTTTATCGAATTTCAGTTCAATCTCTGAATTACGGAACCATATATCACCATCTTTTTTAAAAGAAAAATCCTTTTCTGATTTCAGACAGGAGCTTATACTCAGGCAAATACTGACTACAAGAAACAATGAAGCTTTCATCTCGTTACTGTGTTTATGCATTAATTTGTTTTAAAATTTATTTTCCTCACAGAAAAACAGTCATCACCCGAAAACAGGTAATGGCAGGTTTTACCATCATCACTCATCCACTTTGTGGGAATACTGGCTGTTTCACCCGGACCCATATCCCAATCCATTGTATAATATACGGTTTTCCATGGCCCCCATGGTTCAGAAGCTTCAAATATTCCTAACCCGCCATCGAATCGAGGGCCCCTGGAAGTTCCCCTGGATGATACGGGAATGATCTGGCACCATAAATATCTGTCCAGCCCCTTATTGTATGTAACACCAGAGCGGTAGCATCTTCCCGGATTGATAAATACCGCTTCTCTCTTGTTGTAATCCTCTGACCAAAAGGGCTTACCATTTATGCCATATCCAGCAAAATAGGTATAGTTGTCCCGCTCTTTTATTCTGTTTTTGGGAACCCGGGCAAGGATCATCGCGTCACTCGCCTTATAAGCACTCTCCTCGTCATGAGAATAGACATATACATAGTTATCCCTGGCACCTTCGTAATCTTTACCATAGTTCAGGAATGTGGGACAGCCAAATCCGGATGTAAATTTCCACACTGCCCACTCCCAGGTTTTGCCGTAATCATCGGACCAGGCCAGCTGTGAATTGTCTCTGTTTCTGATCAGCATATACAAAGTGCCGTCCACCATCAACATTCCACTTGCTTTTGGACCGTATCTTCCATCCCCCACCCGTTCACCGGACCTGGTCCGGATATTGGAGCCTTCTATATCTGGTGGATTCCCTTCTATCCTGCAAATTCCCAGGCTGAGTTTTATTTCGGTGTTTGGAATAAAGCCCTTACCGTCTCCATATACGGTATACAGATGATCATCCCCGGCCCATGTAGCAGGCCAGTTATCACTCCCACTGGCCAAATGTATAACGGATTCCTCGGGGGCAAATTCTACAGTAGTTATCAGATCGCTTTTAGGATAAGGAGGTTCTTCAATGGCTTCCATCACAGGATTAAACAGAAATAGTTCCATTCCCATACGTGCACTGTCTCCTTTTGAGTGGCCATACAGTTGATCTCCGAATCGTACAACGATCAGATCCAGGCTGGGGACAACCAGTAGAAGCTGATCCTGGGCTCCGGAGCCGGCAAATGCATCGCGGGGCAAATGTTTCCAGATGCCTCCATAGTTACTGTACCAACCAAGGGTTGTGGCCAGGTATGGATTATCATTGGTTCTTTGATCAAGTTCAAAGTCCATATTGTTTGTGGGTTCAAATCTGACAGCCTCCTCTACCAGGGATGAATCGATCAGTTGCTTTCCCTGCCAGTTACCTTTGCGTAACATCAGGCGGCCTACCCTGGCCACAGTATTGGCTGTAAAGCTGCCTCCACCCCAACCCGGAACCAGGGGGAGACCATCCACCGCAAAAGTCTTATCATAGCCTAATGAATATTCCTTATCGTCAATGCCAATGGGACGGTAGATCTTCTCTTGCAGATAGGTCCGGATATCCTTCTGATCGGTCTCCTGAATGGCTGCTGTCACTGCATAATTCAACATGGCTATGCCCGGATTGCTATATGCGAATCTTTTTCCCGGACTGCTCAGAATGGGAGCACTGTCACGTGATACGGAAAACGGCTCAGGATCCTGTCTCCAGAACTGACCTTTCCATCCAGGTAAATCCATATGGGTATGTAATCCTTTTGCGATCATCTCTCCTGCTTCCTCATTTGAAACCTCCGCATCTTCCATCCCAGAGGTATGTCCGGCCAGTTGCCTGATGGTTATCATGGATTTTACATAATTATCTTTCCATTGTGGAATATAATGACAGGCTGGTTCGTCGGGATCTATTAAACCATCATTCATTGCTGTTAGCAGAGACATTCCTGAAACGATCGCTTTTGCAAGGGAGGCTGTATAGTGACCCCTTACTGAATCTTCATACCCTTGGGCAAACCAGCTGCAAACCACCTTATCATTTCTGATGATCATCAATTTTTTTGTACCCCTGCCCGAAAGATCTTTGATCAGGGCATCCAGTTTTTCAGATGACATACCCTGGCTCTCCGGTTGCTCATAGGTCCATTGGAACACTTCAGGTTCTGAGGATATATTGCTCTGGTCACCCTGCTCTTTACAGGAAGAACTGGATAAAATAGTCAAAATGGCAAGAATCTGGTAAGTTTTCATGTATGCTTCATTTGTAATAAAAAAGGATACGTAAAGAAAGAATTTATCGCAAATAAGGAAATGTCTAACTAAAATGCAAATTTAGTAAGTTTTTGACTGTTTGAATCAATGAATATTAATATATTTGAA
>Ga0164315_10004780_pt1 | contig 10533 bp, 9 predicted proteins | sample GuaBasSedimGuay6_FD_113737 | JGI IMG/M metagenome (GOLD analysis project Ga0164315, IMG submission 113737) | Subseafloor sediment microbial communities from Guaymas Basin, Gulf of California, Mexico - Guay6, Core 4569-2, 0-3 cm | ecosystem: Environmental > Aquatic > Marine > Hydrothermal vents >...
ACCTGTTAACACCAAATCAGGTATTTGTTTTATCAAAACCTCAGCCATTAAGCCCGATCCCACTCCAAGCTCAATCAGATGGCGTTTTTTTCCTAGCAAAAGTGCTAATTCTTGAGCCAAGGCGTTATGACCGTAATAACCACCATTGTTGCAAGTGTATTATAAAAGTCAGCTATACCGACATAATCGTTTTTTGCCATGGTATTTTGAGCCTCTTGTAAAATTATACCAAAAAAGTTTTATTAAGGCGATTTCCGAGAAAGAAAGAAATTACCAGGTTGGGTAGTTTTTTACACGGAGTCACCCAGCCACAACTTGGTATATTGTTTTCCAAAAATCGCCTAAGCCTTTTTTTTGATTATCGTTCCAAGCAGCCTCGCTGTACCTTGAACGAGGCGTGTGCAGTTAAATCAATGAAACGGTAAGATATTTCGGTATTCATTACCAGTCCTCATAAATGGATTACTCGTTATCAAAAGTGTTTGCTGGGGCTGTTGACGGAGAACCGTTTGTAACTTGCTTTTACCCCATCCCCTTTTTGCGATACGATATATAAAATGGCTACAATTGTCAACCAGATCCCAAAATCAATGGGGTTAGACTCGATTGATTTGAGTTTGTTCACAAGAGTCAAAGATTTCCTATCCCCCCCTTAGCTTTCAAAGTTTGCAGTTCGGCTTTTATTTTGTCAAAAATTTCCCAGACTTCTTGATCGACAGGCAGTGGTGAAACAACATTTATTCAAAGTTCAAGTTTTTGCGTGCAAAAATTTGAAACATCGAGTTTCAATTATTGTCTGATGTTACGCACATTGCTTCGACGATGTCACAGTTTGTGCAATAAAGCGGAAAGTTCCATACCACAATGATGTTTGGTGAAAGGGCGCAGCAAAGCGGGGACAACCGCAAAGGGCAACCGCAAAGGGATTGCCCCTACAATATATCATTAAATGTAGGGGCAATCCTTTATGGTTGCCCCTCTGGACTCATTTTGAAGCGTTGTGCGTAACATGAGTTATTGTTAAATTCTTGGTTTGGTTTTACGACTTTTCGATAAAACCTTCAAGGTTTGGGAAACCTTGAAGGTTTGGCGCGAAACTGCTTTCGCACACGCGTTCATGTAGGTGAGACAGACTTTTGTATCTAAGATTAGTACGGATTTTCCTGAACAGTGCAAAGATTAGTTAACAATTGTATCGAAGTAATAGGTAATGGGTTTGAGGAAATGGATTTGAGGTTTTTTGTCAATTGAATCAAAAAATTTAAATATAATTTATAATCATAAAAATAATTAATTAATTTATTTTAAAAAGTTTTTTTTTCACAGCCTCTCAGCCAAGATAAATCTTGGACTCCAGCATCAATGCTGGCATTGCGCTATGGTTAACTTAATGGCAGTGATGCGCTTAAAACCAACGCCTGTCACTGATAACTGATTTCCGCGCACAAGTTTTTGCGCGCAAAAACTATCGCTACGAACGGATAACTGATAATGGAAACACCACCGAAACAACAAGCGGCTCGTCTGGGCAAAAAAATATTAAAGGCGAGTATTAAGAATATCTTTGCTGATAAATCGGTTATACGAGTGCTGAACTGGGGATTTATAACCATAGTTTTATCTTCTGTTGGTATTTTTATCGGATTAAACATTGTCGCTGATATCCTAATTAATGATTGGGAGGCTGCTTTTGGTTTTTTGATGGCTTTCATACTCGCTGGAATCCTAGCCTATTTTATGGTGTATAAATGCCTTCGTGTTTCCACCAATTTTTCGGCGGATGCTGTGTATTTATTCAGCTTGATGAATCTGTTTTATCATTTTATTTTTTTATTTTGGGTGGTTTTGACTTTTGATGCTTATCTTTTTAATGAGTATCTTAAAAATAATGAATACGTTGGTGTCACTGCGCTTTTTGGGCTTATTGCTGGGCTAATTATGTTATTGATAATTCCTTTTTTCTTTAGGTACAAGCATGGTTGCAGAGACATCTGTTTAAAAAGCCTGTTCGTTTTTTTATTCAAGTTGCCATTCGTGTTACCAATTTGGGCGATTCAGGCGGTTTTTTATGATCTGGGATATGGTGCCAAGTCGGTTAAAAATAGGCTGAGTCGGCTGTTACATTGAGTACAACAGAACGAAGGATAAGCGAATTAATGGATAAACGAATTAATACTTGACGAGATGGCTTGGTGTTTAAGTTTTTAGAAAGTCTCAAAGAAATCCGATTTTTTAAAAAAAATCGGATTTCTCTTGCTGAGTACAACGAATTACGGGGATAAACGAATTAATACTTGACGGTATGACTCAGTGTTCAAGTTTTTATGAAATGTCAAAAAAATCATATGCTTATTAAAATTTTGTGTGTTTAGGTTTTCTTTGACAGCATTTTCATTGTTCGGGGTGGTTAAATTGGGTAACCATGAAGTTTTATTCCGCTAATCCGTTGTACTTGGTTCTCAATTAAATCAAATCAGAATAATCAGCCAGCCCAGGGTTATCATCAACATTTACCAATTTCGGCGTGTTGATTTTGTCTAATTTAACGACTTTACGATCACGTAAATAGTCGGCTACTACATCCCAAACCGGTTTACCCGTTGATTGATTTCTAACCGTCGCCCAGCCGGCCACTTTATAGCGTTTGTTCATGTCAATCGGGGTGCCATCATTCAAAGTCATGCCACTGATACGTTTATTGATTGTTTGGGTGGGATCACAGATATAATCCATACCGCCAACACGCACCATATCACCCCCTTGTTGCCAATAAGGTTCGGGATTAAAGAGATTGTCGCAGACATCTTCTAAAACCATTTTAATCTCGGCGCCGCTCATTTCCCGTCTGTAGGTTTCTGGATAGGTGATGCAAGTATGGTTTAACACATCTTCCATCGTAATCTGTTGATTCGGTAACACCGTTGTCCCCCAACGAAAGCCGGGCGACAGCGCAATTTGGGCATCGCTTTGAATACGCAACGCATCACAAATCAATTGATCAAAGGTGCCATTGAAGTTGCCGCGCCGATATAATAGGTTATCGGTGGTTGCCAGTTTTTCGCTTAGTTTGCCTAAATAAGGGGCTCGCACTTGATCAATATAGGTTTGCATTTCCCTATCGGCCGGCAGTAGATTGGCAAACACCGGCAGTAGACGGTATTGATAGTCTTTGACTTGACCGTTTTTCACCGCAAAATCGAGTACACCAACGAATTTGCCATTAGAACCGGCATTACAGACTAAAGTCACCCCGCCGCTATTTTTGACTTGGCTAGGTTGTGGCACCCCGTCGTGGGAATGCCCGCCTAAAATGACATCAATGCCAGTCACCCTGGAAGCCATTTTTAAATCAACATCCATGCCATTATGCGATAACACGACGACAATATCGGGTTTTTCTTGACGGCGCACGGTATTGATCAGTGATTGCATGTCACTTTCCCGAATGCCAAACGTCCAATCGGGTATAAACCGTGCCGGATTGGCAATGGGTGTATAGGGAAAAGCTTGACCAATAACCGCAACGCGCACCCCGTTTAAGTTTCGCACGGTGTAAGGCTTAAAGGCATGTCCGCTATCTTCATCGAAGGCGGGTACGTCCTCAAATAAAGCTTCCTCTTTAACGAGGACATTTTGGGCGACAAATTCGCCTTGAAACTGGTTAATATTAGCTAAGACTTCCTCAGCCAAATAAGTAAATTCCCAATGTCCAGTCATTACATCGACACCCAGCCGATTACAGGCTGCCACCATATCTTGCCCTCGCGTCCAATAGGCGGTGCCGGAACCTTGCCAAGTATCGCCACTGTCAAGCAACAAGGTTTTTTCATAACCATAATTGCCACGTAACTGCTTGACTAGCGTGGCTAAATGGGCAAACCCGCCGACTTTGCCGTATTTTTCCGCGGCCGCTTCATAGTTAATATAAGTCAACGCGTGTGCTTGGCGAGTATTTGGTTTAATGCCAAAATGTTGTAACAGCTTATCACCCACAAGGTGCGGGACTTTGCCACGCTGGTTTTTGATACCAAGATTGACATGAGGTTCACGGAAATGCAGTGGCAGTAATTGGGCATGACAATCTGTGAAATGGAGTAAACGTACTTGCCCAAAGGTAGGAATATCGTAGGGTTCGCTTGATTGTTGAGTATCAGCCAAGGATTTAGGTAACACACCAGAGGCACTGGCGATAGCCATTAAATGGAGAAATTGACGACGATTCATTGATAGCATCCTTATTTCACGGATGCTATCCCTTTTAGGGATAGTATCCGTCAACGAGTGAATTGTGATGCTATCACTGGTTTTTGCGATAGTATCACTTTAAGCTTGTTTAGCTCACGCTGTTTTTTTTCTGGAACGAAGACCGTTTTGACAGATACTATCCCCAAAAGGGATAGCATCTGGAACGAAGACCGTTTTGACAGATACTATCCCCAAAAGGGATAGCATCTGGAATGATGACCGTTTTGACAGATACTATAGCATTTCCCGATTGAATAAACGACATCACGAAACCTTCAATGTTTTGGAAACGCTTTACGGTTTTTTACTGTTTTTGTACTGCACCCAATCGGGAAACGCTATATCCCCAAAAGGGATAGCATCTGGAACGACGACCGTTTTGACAGATGCTATCCCTTGAAGGGATAGTATCCGTCAACAACTTGTGAAATTAGTTATCGCACAACATCTATATATCTAACCGCCACAACCACCAATAGTGATTTTGACTTCTCGGCTGGCTTGATACAGTTTGCCTTCTGCTTTAACCACCGCTATGACATTACCGGTGCCACCCATCTTAATGCGCGTTTTGATCCAACCTTTCGCTTCGCCTATAAAGTTAAACTGAGCGACTAACGGCTTCGGATTGGCTTCCGATAGGATCGTAATGGATTCCACGTTGGGTAAGTCAGTCGTGACTTTAACCGGCACTACTTTGCCATTTTCAGCGATGTCTGGGGTTTTGATAGTAATTTTATCGCTAGAAACGACGGGGCTGTTAAATAAATCGCTTAGGGCTTTATCAACCGATTCGGCTTGAAAAGCGAGCCTTTCTGAGCTTGAAGCTTGTTCAACCGATTTTGCTTGGATAGCTGCCGTTTCTGAACTTGAGGCTTGTTCAACCGATTCGGCTTCTGCCATGACGGTTGCTGGTAGGATGGTTGCACCGGCACCTAAAGCAACCGTACTGCGGAGAAAAGTTCTACGCGAAATACTCATTGGTTAACCTCCTTTAAACACATGCGATTAAGGAGTGCAAGGCGAACCTTGCACGAGTCGTGCAATTAGTGGCGAATCCCCGGAACACTCAGAATTCGCCCATTGTTTTTCACCGTTAAATAGAGTTCCATATCACCATACTCTGGCGCATCTGGTGGCAAATCGTTGGCACGAATTGACACGTTACACCACTGAAAACGTTTGCGAATGTCCCAAATCTCACCTCGACTGGTGCGGTAGGTGGGAAAATGATCCATCATACCGACTACGGTGGCCAAATATTGGCCCCGTATCCACTTGCCCGCACTGATAACATGACAGTCAGTACAGGCCATATTGAACTGCCCGATTTTGCGGCTTACCAATTCTTCGCCACGTCTTAGGGCAATGCGCGTGTTCATATCGCTGGTATTGATGGAAATGGGTTGTCCATTAGCCAAATAGCGCAAATAAACGGCTAACCCCAAATTGTTTTCAGTTTGTGCTAAATACTCTGCACCGGTTGTCACTCGCGCATGACGGGTGACAAATTCTTCTACCCCGAGGACTTTATTCAAACGCGGTTCAACCTTAGGCATATTAGTGGCCCATTTGGCAAAGGCCTTTTCTGGTTTACCATGGCAATCTTGGCAAGATTGACCCTTTGGGCCTTTTTGGGTATAGAGTTTTTCGCCGAGATCCACCGCAAACATGCCGGAATTTTCAAATTCATCTAAATTATCCCGCGTTTCAACCGGCACCGGCCGTTTTTCTGGGTTTTGTTCCGGGCTGTCAAATTTTACCGGTTGTGTCAGGGTCTTTAAATAAGACACGATGTCCATGACTTCCGTCTTGGTGAGCACACCATTGGTTCCCCAAGGTGGCATGACGGTACGTGGGTTGTAGATTCTGGCATCGTAAACGTAATTAAACAGAAATTCGTCCGGCAGTCCCCATTTACCAATGCTTGAGATATTAATCCCAACATTACCGGGGAATGACGCACCGGGCAGAATGTGACAGGAGACGCAATTGCCTTTTTTACGAGTAGTCACCAGTTTTTTACCGTTAACCGGATCACCCTTAATGGGGGTGTCAATGGTTTGGATAAAAGAGACGGGATGTGCGACACCGCGCCTCAGGTTGCAAAAGTGTTCCCAATCGGTTTGTCTCCAAGAACTGTAGCGTTGCCATGGGGCAGCATGGGCGGGTTTTTCCAGATCGAGTGGCACAGTTGCCGACATTTGATCCGCAGCAACGGAAAACGGCATAGTCAGGCTTGAAAACATAAGCATCGCCTGTAAGCGTCGCGGTTTTGTTAAATTACCATACATCAGTATTGTCCTCCTTTGAAGTAAAAATATCTTTGTACAGGACAAAAAAGTGTTCAAGTCGTGATGCTATCGCTTTTTTTGCGATAGTATCACTAAAAAATCCCCTATTTTTTTGCTATTTTTAAGTCTTGGGATAGATTGATTTGGAACGAGACACATTATAATTATGTGAGAAGCTGTTGGTAAACCTATAAATTAGGCCAAACGTCGAAGTAGAATAGCAATCATAGAAATTTGAATCATGGCCTCGCTATTGCAAGTCAGAACTTCATAATCCTTGGAATGTCGTCTGGCATTATTGATCCATGCAAACGTTCATTCTACTACCCAACGTCGTTTGACTAGATTAAATCCTTTCCCTTTTTTTTCAACAACTTCTGAGCAGAAAAAGTGATACTATCGCCAAAAAAGCGATAGCATCACAAAATATTTTATTTTAAAATAAAATTGTTACAACTTTTTGTCCTGTACATAGAAAAATATAGTACAACGGATTAGCTTCAGTAAACGGATTGATGAGTGAGTACTGGAAGTGCAACTTCTTTCCGGATTTAATAGATTTATTGGTAGTCCTGTAAAAGTAGTGATGGTGTTCAAACGGATACTATCCCGGCAAGGGATAGCATCCGTCAACTCACTACATGTTTAGGACTACCGATTTATTTTCTTCCTTGATGCGGATGTGGCTCAATGTCTTTTCCAAAGCTAATTGAAATGAGCCATAACCTCTTCACATTATCATCCTCTGAAAGGGAGCGAAATATACCTGCTCAATAAACCTGACGAAATACGTCAATCCGCTGTACTAGATGTTGTTTGTTGTACTAAGATGTTGTGCTTAATCGCGCCGCTATCCGCATCCGTAACGCATTGAGTTTGATAAACCCGGCCGCATCTTGTTGATTATACGCACCTTCATCGTCTTCAAAGGTGACAATGCTGGTATCAAATAGGCTATGGGTGTCGGAGGTGCGCCCGGTGACAATGACATTGCCTTTATAAAGTTTTAAACGGACTTTGCCATTGACAGTGACTTGCGAGCTATCAATCAGTTCTTGTAAAAGTTTACGTTCCGGACTCCACCAGTAGCCATTATAAATCAAACTGGCATAGCGGGGCATTAATTCATCTTTGAGGTGCGCCACTTCACGATCCAAGGTGAGGGATTCTATGGCGCGATGTGCTTTGAGCATCACGGTGCCCCCCGGGGTTTCATAGCAACCGCGTGATTTCATACCGACATAGCGGTTTTCGACTAAATCCAGTCGTCCAATACCATTTTCACCAGCGACTTTATTTAAATGGGTTAGCACTTGAGCGGGTGTCATGGTTTGCCCGTCGATGGCGATAATATCGCCTTTGGCAAATTCTAGCTCCAGCGTTGTGGGTTTATCGGGCGCGGTTTCGGGAGAAACTGTCCAACGCCACATATCTTCTTCGGGTTCGGCCCAAGGATCTTCAAGCATGCCGCCTTCATAAGAAATATGGAGCAAATTGGCATCCATTGAATAGGGGGATTGTTTGCCACGCTTCATTTCTATCGGGATGCCATGTTGCTCTGCATACGCTAACAGTTTTTCGCGTGAGTTTAAATCCCATTCACGCCAAGGGGCAATGACTTTGATGTCTGGTCTTAACGCATAGGCCCCCAATTCAAAACGCACTTGATCATTACCTTTGCCGGTGGCGCCATGCGAAATGGTATCGGCCCCGGTTTGATTAGCAATTTCCACTAATTGTTTAGCAATCAGTGGGCGCGCAATGGAAGTGCCCAGCAAATATTCGCCTTCATAAATGGCATTGGCACGAAACATCGGAAACACGTAGTCACGCACAAACTCTTCGCGCAAATCTTGAATATAAATTTCTTTTATACCAAAGGCTTGGGCCTTAGTGCGCGCTGGTTCAAGTTCTTCCCCTTGCCCGATGTCGGCGGTAAAAGTGACCACTTCGCAATGGTACTCATCTTGTAACCATTTAAGAATAATAGAGGTATCGAGGCCGCCCGAATAGGCTAAAACCACTTTTTTTATATCAGCCATGTCAATTATCAGTTATCAGTTGTCAGTTGTCAAAAAAGAAATCCGTGTTATCCGTCAATCCGCTGTACTAGCCAATCCGCTGTACTAACCAATCCGCTGTACTTAAGTACTGAACCATAAATTTTCAGGTATTTTAACAGGGGGCAACCATAAAGGATTGCCCCTACATAGCATCGTGTAGGGGCAATCCCTTTGCGGTTGCCCTGTTTATTTGTGCTTCAGTACTTACATCTTGCCTATCACAACATCATGCCAAGCTATGAGGGCTTGCACCAATTCTGTAGAAATTTTGTCAAAATCACTGCCATACTCCACAGCAGCGTTGGCTTGCTGTTGTTTTCCGTTTAAGGCGAGTTGAATAATTTTTTCAGCTTCCTTATGAAACTGATCATGTAAGTGTACAACTTGTGGGTAGTGTTCGTATATACTTAACAACCCGTCGGCATGTTCTATAAGCCATTGGCCAAACTCACAATGTTTGGGGTCAGCATCATATTCATTTTTGCCGCTGTCGATAATATCACGCAATCGCTTTTTCCATGCCGTATGTGCGACAATAGCCTCGTAAATGGTGTTGGCAGTATTACTCATCTGTGTTTTTCGTGTGCTTTAAGTTTGGGAATTGGGATCGCGCTTAAAGTTTTTGTGCATAAAAACGTTAGGTGCGATTGGGAATTGGGAATTACCCTTTCCTAACTCTAACTTTCTCTTTTAATTATTATTATAAATTAATTTAAGATCTAGTTATCCATAAAATTTTTATACTGGAAACACAACGCATTGAAGGATTTCACGTATTTATTTTTTTACGCTGATGTCGCTCAGCGTCAATAGAAATGCGGGTAGTCCAGTACATGTCGTGATTTTACGGATGCTATCCCTTGCTGGGATAGTATCCGTTTGAACACCATTACTACTTATACTGGGCTACCGAAATGCGAACTTTGCAACCATAACCTCTTATTTCATTTTCACCCTTTTCAAGGGAACGAAGTATATTATGATTAAAACTATCTTACTGTATGTAGTAGGCTTTATGCTACTTATTGGGTTTATGCTGTTTATTGTTCCGTTATGGTTGGGCTTGCACTATCGCTGGAAAACGAAGAAAAAAAATAGTTTATCAGAGGAAGCGGTACAACGAGTACAGGCATTACAAAACCAAGCGGAAAAATTAGAACAGCGTGTTAAGGTATTGGAATCGATACTTGATCAAAAAGTCCCCAATTGGAAAAAACCGCAATGACTCATTCACGACAATTGTATAAAGATGAAGTTAATGGTATTTTCTTTGGCGTGTGTGCCGGCTTGGCTGACTATTTTAATCTTAACGTGGTGTTGGTACGTTTGGTTTTTGTGGTACCATTTCCCCCAATATGGATAATTTATTTTATGTTGGCTTTGGTATTACCGCCCAAGCCAACCCATGCACAGTTAGTACCCAATTTCAATGAAACTTTGGTTGCAGTGAGAAAACAATTGCATCACATCGAACAAGATATATTATGCATAGAAGCCTACGTGATTTCAGATGAATTTGAATTGCGGCGCAAATTGTGGGATTGATAAAGGGGATCGCTCCAAGGGCAAAGGATAAAGGGCAATTCCTAGCAAATGGTGTGGGTAGGAGTGCAAGGTTAACTTGCACGGGGTGGTAGTGCAAGTTAACCTGGAACGAATGAAATCCACCACTGGCGTTTCTGGATGGGCACTAATTATAATTGATAACTGATAACTGAACTGATAACTGATATGCTCAATGGAAAAAAAATTGTTGTTGTCATGCCGGCTTATAATGCGGAACAGACACTGCGGTGCACTTATGAAGAAATCCCTCACGCCATTGTTGATGATGTCATCTTGGTAGATGATAAAAGTAGTGATGCAACCGCCCAAGTTTCAAAAGAACTGGGCATATCAACTATTTTGCATGATCACAATTTGGGGTATGG
>Ga0164315_10004781_pt1 | contig 10533 bp, 15 predicted proteins | sample GuaBasSedimGuay6_FD_113737 | JGI IMG/M metagenome (GOLD analysis project Ga0164315, IMG submission 113737) | Subseafloor sediment microbial communities from Guaymas Basin, Gulf of California, Mexico - Guay6, Core 4569-2, 0-3 cm | ecosystem: Environmental > Aquatic > Marine > Hydrothermal vents...
CCAAAAACGTGCTTTATATGTTTGGTTGGAGACTTATGGGGTTAATCTTGGAATTGCTCTTGCAGATACATTTACAAGTAATGCGTTTTTTAATGATTTTGATATAGTTCTTGCAAGGGAATTTTCGGGAGTACGGCATGATTCTGGTGATGCTATTACATTTGGAAGAAATGTTATTAATCATTATAAAAAGCTAGGTATTGATCCAAAAACAAAATCAATTGTTTTTAGTGATGGATTAGATATTCCAACTGCTATTAACATATTTAAAGAATTTACAGGGCTTATTGGAGTTAGTTTTGGCATTGGTACAAATTTAACTAATGATTTGTCTGTTACTCCCTTAAATATTGTTATTAAATTAATTGAATGCAATGGCAAACCTGTTGTTAAGTTAAGTGACAATCCATCTAAAGCTATGGGTGATTTAGAAATGATTGAAAAAGTTAAAACAGCTTATGGGGTGAAATCATAACAAAAATTTTGGTCTGGTAAGGAAAGGTCGTGTTGGGTCTGGTGGGCTATGCTGTGTTATGTTAAGGTAAGCTATGGTATTTTTCATAATTTTGTATAATATTGTATAATATACATATGGAACGCAAAAAAAAACACAAGCATTTTTTTGACCCTACTGGTGGCATTTATGATAAAAAACTTATATTTGCTTATACTGTTGCTGCCAAACTCGCTATTAAATATGGTGGCAAGGGTAGAGGATATTCTCAAAGACAAGTAGATGAATTCTGGGATCATCCTAAATTTTTCCCTTCAGCTAGATTTATTAAAGATCATGCCAAAGTAGCAACTATTAAATCTGTCATTCATAATAATATTCAATATGACGATCCTATATGGACTGCTGATTTTTTACACGGATTAATGCGTAATGGAAAAATTATATGGAACAAGTTTAAATTTCCATCTGTAAAGTTGTATAATAATAGCGAAACAATACAAGAATTAATAAGAAATAGTCCATTTGGTGGTAAATTAGGAAAGAGTAATAGATGGTCATATGTTGGAGCTTTATATTTAAAATTTTCTGAAAAAACAATTCCTTTTATGGCTGGAGTATTAGCACCAGCGGATATAGTAAAAATAAATGGAATTACTTTTGCTAAATTTAATGGAAGAACACGTTCGATTATTGAAAATTTTGGAATACCTATAGAAAAGACATTAAAACGTGGTAGATTTTTAATTTCGCCTATTTGGGTTTTGCTTTTAACTCCTTGGATGCCAAAACAGGTTAAAGATAAATGGAAAAAAATAAAAAAACCAGCGATGTCAGAAGTTTATTGTCCTATTTTATGGAAAACTTATGTTGGATCCAATTTTATAAAAAAGGGAATACCTTTTTTAAGATCAAGAAGGTATATATTTTATAGAACAACAATGAAACCTTTACAGCGTTTAAGAGTAAGTTGCGGGTTAACAGAATTAGATACTAGAATAAAAGAAGTTGTTAAAAAATGGAGCAAAAATCAACTACCTAACAATTAAGGAAAATTTAAATGAAATACCTATTGATTGATGGAAATAATTTAGCTATTAGATCGGCTTTTGCTAATTCAGAATTAAAAAATCGAGATGGAATATCTACTTCAATTCATTATGGTGTATTTCAATCCCTTATTAATTTAAAACAAAAATATCTAAATTATCAAATGTTGTTAGTGTGGGACGGTAAATCCAAAAGAAGAATTAAAGAAGCTTTAGAAGGTGTAGAACAAGGAATTATTAAATCTGGTTATAAAGCTAATAGAGTAAAAGATGTTCAACCTCAACCTCTTTTAGATTTTCGTGAACAAGCTCCATATCTTAAAAAAGGTATTGAACAAGCAGGTATTCCTCAAATAAGATTGTATGATTTTGAAGCAGATGATGTAATTGCTAGTTATTGTTTTAAATTAAAGAGTGGTAATAATGAAATAATAGCAATGACAAGTGATAAAGATTATTATCAACTTTTAGATACTAATGTAGATATATGGGATGGGATGAAATGTAAATTAACTACTAAAACCGAATGGGAATCTGAAAATAAAATTACTCCATCTCAGTATGTTGATTGTGGAGCTTTAATGGGAGATGTAGGGGATAATATTTTTGGTATTCCTGGGTGGGGAGATAAAGGGGCATTTAAAGCAATTAGAAAGCATGGTTCTTGGGAAAATGTTATGGTGGATTTTCATAAGAATTTTGATTCCATAAGACAAAAATTTCCTGATTTAAATGAAGACGAAAATGAATTTAAAAAACTTGAGAATATTAAAACAAAATCAGGAAAACAAAAATACCCTGAAATCAAAATAGATATGCCTTTTACAGGAGTTACCTTAGCTGTTGAAAATAAACAAATAAAAACAATACCTAAAACCACTTTAATGGCCCTTATGATGGAAAAACGTGTGAAATTAGCTTACTCTTTGAAAAAGATGGATATTATAGAAGATTTACCAGATATACAAGATTTAATAATTAATAAAGATAGACTTATAGAATATTTTGATTATTATGATATTAAATCCTTTTCTGATTATATAGAGGTGTTTTGATTTGAAATATTGCAGGATTACAATTAGTTTGGAAAGAATTATATAACATGAAAAGGCGATCATTTGACGAAATAATTGAATTAGATCAAGCTATTTATCAATTAGCTTCTTATGAAGTTTCCCATGGTTTAATTGATATAATAAAAACCCAACAAGAATCAATGGCTATTCAAATCAAGGTTGCTCGTAAATTTAATTATTTTAAAGATCTTATTCGTAATCATGGAATGTCTTTGGAATTTATTAAAAATACAGTTCTTAATAAAAATGGACCTTTCCCTCAAAAAGAATTTAAAGTTGACAATATGGATGAATGGCTTAAAGATCAAAATTCTATTGAAAATTCAGATGCAGAAAATTATACTGAAGCAATAAATAATCTTGACAATATTTTAAGGCAAGTACTTGATACCCCAAATAATTCAGATAATATTGATCAAATCTACCCCTCACTACCTCAAGAACCTGAAATTTTCCCTAACAACGATAACAACGATAATAACGATAACAACGATAATAACGATAACGACGATAATAACGATAACGATAATCATGAAAAATCAACAAATATTGATTGAAGCACAAGAAATACTTAATCAATTTTCTTTTGCATTTAATTCTCTTACTTTGAATCAAGAAAGCTTTCCCAAAATTGTACAGTTAATAATTGATCAACGAGAAAATGGTGGGAAAATTATTACTACTGGCATGGGGAAAGCAGGAATAGCTATGCGTAAATTTTCTTCTACCCTGTGTTCTTTTGGGTTTCCGTCTATTTATTTACATCCTGGGGAAGCTTCTCATGGCGATTTAGGATTAATAACTACTAATGATATATTATTTGTAGCATCAACATCTGGAAAGACAAGAGAAATTTTAGAAGTAATTGATCTATCTCGTAATATAAAAATTAAATCTATAGTAGGAATAACATCTCATGCCGACAGTCCTATTAGAGAAAAAGTGGATTTATTAATAGATATGGGAGTAATTAAAGAAGCTGGCCATTTACATCTTGCTCCTACAACATCTATTCTTATTATAATAGGGCTTATGGATTGTATTGCTTTAACTGCTGCGAAACAAATCGATATTACTAAAGATGATTATGGTAAATTTCATCATGGTGGTTATCTTGGAAGTATAGCTAGGTCTGATACCGAAATTTATTAAAAGAATTAAAGGTATTTTGATAAATTCTCCGAAATATATAGTAAAATTATAATAGGAGGATTAACCATGACCATGACCCGTTTATTCAAAACCCTAGTAGTAACTTTAATTCTTATTTCCATGTCTGTTTCTATGACTGGATGCGCTTCTTATTTAGTTCTCGAAAACTCCAAAAAGAAAATCGCATACAATAGAGCTATAGTAAGAAAAGACGATGCAGCTATTAAAGCTTTTCAAGTTGGAGAAAATGGAATTGGGCTTGGTATTGACATTTCTAATCTTGCAGGCTTAACAAAACAACCATTTCTTCAATTAGGAGCTGCTTTATTAGATGCTGGTCTTATATATGGTAGTTATGAAGCTGCAAAATCGTTTGATAGCAATGATGATAATAGTGGTAGAAATATTACAATTACTGGTAATGAAAATACTGTAACTGTTGGTGGCGACGAAAACAACACTGATACTTCAATTAAAAAATATTAATCTTAAATTCAAAACAAACCTAATTAAATAAAAAAGGTACGATATGTCTTTTAGTTTTTTAAAACAATGGTGGATATCTCTTTGGAGTTCTAAAACAAATACAACCACAACTATTACAGACCAAACCACTACTAGAAGTTCAAGAAAACAAGCCTTATGTGTAGGTATTAATAATTATCCTGGATATGGAGATTTAAAGGGTTGTATTAATGATGCTAAAGGTTGGAAAAAGATATTAAAACATACTTTTCATTTTGCAGTAATAATATTATTAGATTCTAAAGTAACTTTTAATAATGTTACAAAAGAACTTAAAAAGATGGTTAAGGAATCAATTAAAGGGGATCATTTAGTTTTTACTTATTCTGGACACGGAACAACTACACCAGATCGTAATGGAGATGAGGCTGATGGAAAAGACGAAGCGCTTTGTCTTTATAATGGATTACTAGTTGACGATGTAATAAGAAAAATATTAAATGAATTACCAAAAGGAGTAAAGTTTACATTTATTTCTGATTCGTGCCATTCAGGGAGTGTAACTAGGTCATTTATGTCTGCTGTTAATTCCGAAAACCCTTCTATTCCTAAATATATGCCTCCTGAAGATGAAGTAGGGGTTGTTGCTTTGGAAATGTTACCTGTTAAAAAAGCTGTTTTTGTTCCTCAAGAAAATATGCAGGAAATTCTTTTGTCTGGATGTAAATCAAATGAATATAGTTATGATGCATATTTCGATGGTAAAAATATTGGAGCTTTTTCTCATTATTCTTTATTAATATTGAAAGATAATCCTAAAATAACATATAAAGATTTTCATAAAAAACTAAGAGAAAAGCTTCCTAGCGATCGTAATCCTCAGTCGCCTCAACTTGAAGGATCTGAAGCAAATAAGAATTCCTTAATGTTTCAATAATCCTTCAAAATTATATTAAAATAAATTCATTTTTTTCTTGATTTTATAATTGTTTTCTGCCATAATATTAAAAATAGAAAAGGAGAAGATGAACAAAGATATTAATATAAGAAAAAATTACCCGCAGTATTTCTTTACTGCTGACACGCATTTTGGACATTATAATATTATTAAACATTGTAATAGGCCATGGAATGCAGAAGAACATGATGAAGCTCTTATAGAACGGTGGAATTCTGTTATTAATGTAAAAGATATTGTTTACCACCTTGGAGATTTTGCTATGTTTAGAACTATTAAAGGTGGTTCAAACAGAATGAAAGCCTACAGACAGCTTAGGGCTCGTCTCAAGGGTAAAATTCATTTGGTTAAAGGTAATCATGATTCTATGTCACAAGAATTATATAGTTCCTTTACAGAAGTATATGGATTTGGAAAAGATATAAAAATCAATAAAGAAAAAATAACCATTTGTCATTATCCAATGCGATCATGGAACAGTTCTTTTCACGCTTCATTCCATGCTTTTGGTCATGTCCACTCAAGACTTGAAAATGCAAATACTGGAGTTTCTTGTGATGTCGGAGTTGATGTCCCTGAATGGAATTATACTCCTGTTCATTGGGAAGCTCAATTAAGACCAAAGCTTTTAAAGAAACAAGAAATCTGGAATAATAAATACAAAATATAATGAAAATTAATTTGCCAAAATATAAAAAAGACACTCCAAAAGACAAATTTATTGCGGAATTTAAAAGTATCCCTATTGAAGATTGTCTTAACTCGTTTAAATCTGTTATTCAAGAACCAACTAAACAGAAACATATTTATAATGATAAAAGCTTTGCTAAAAAACATAATAGATTATTTCGATTTAATAATGCGTCATCTTCGCAAACAACACCTGCATCTTCAAAGTCTTCTTTCGACTCTGTATCTTTATCATTTCAAGAACCACCTGAATCTTCAGTGTCTTCAGAGTCTTCAGAGTCTTCTTTCGACTAATTCGACTAATTCGATTAATCCTTATAAAACCTCTTATTCTAAAGGATAAAATAAATTAAAAAAGTTCTTGACTTTTATACATTTTTCATGTTATCCTGTCTTCAACATAAACAAAAAAGAATTTGAAAGGTTGAATATGAATACAGATACTATAGAGCAATATATGAATTATACAGGTCAATACAAATTGCTTTCTTTTAAAGAAGAAAAGCAATTAGCAAAAACAATTAAAGAATTTAAAACAGGCAAACAAAAACAAAACGCAAGAGAAAACCTCATTAATTGTAATCTTAAACTTGTTGCTAAAATGGCTTTCCAATATAAACGTTATTCTAATTTGACTATTATGGAAATGATTAATGCTGGAAACATAGGTTTAATCAAAGCGGTTGATGAATATAACCCTCGTAAATTTAAAACCCGTTTTAGTACTTATGCTACTTACCACATACGACACGAAATACTTAAAATAATTTATACATTCGGGAGTGCTGTTTATATCCCATCTCATCTTTTAATACAATTAAATCATTATAAACAAATTATAGATACGAAAAAAGACATTACAAATGAACAAATAAGAAGTTTATTAAATATTTCCAAAAAAGGTCTTAGTAAAATAAAAATGGCTAAAACCAAAACAATATCTTTGGACGAATCAATTCCTAAACAAAATGATGAGTATAGTTCTTTACATGAAATTATATATGACACTAAACATATACTGCCAGATGAAATAGTTATGGATCGAGATACTAAACGATTTATTTTTAATACAATTAATAAATTAAAACCTATAGATAAAGAAATTATTATAGATATGTTTTATAATAGAACAACACTTAAACAAGTCGGTAAAAAACACGGATTAACTCCCGAACGTATAAGGCAAAGAAAAAGAATAGCTTTAAAGCAATTACGTAGAAAATTAAGTAAACAAATACTATTTAAGGAGATATAATGTCAATAGAAGATCCTATTTTTAAAACATATCTCAAAGATATTTCATATTATTCTTTAATTGATGCAAACAAAGAAAAAGAATTAGCCACTATTATCAAGCATAGTGAAGATATTAAAGTTATTGAAAAAGCTAAAGAAGAATTAATAAATGCTAATCTTAGACTGGTTGTTAAATATGCGTTACAATATTATAATAAAGTTATAGTATTTACACATGTTAGATTAACTTTAATGGATTTTATTGCAGAGGGAAATATAGCATTAATAAGATGTGTAGATTCGTTTGATCCTGAAATTTTTGAAACTAAATTCAGTACTTATGCAACCAAGGCAATAAAGCGAAAAATACAAAGGGCAATTCAAAATTCAAGATTTATACGAGTACCTTTTCATCATTATAGTAGTTTTTCTAAAATTAATCAATTAAGAACACAACATGGTAACGACATTACAGATGAAATATTATTAAAAGAAATGGATGTTACTCCAGAAATGCTTGAAATGATTAAAAATGAAATTTCTTATGATATAGCTCATTTTGTTCAATTAGACGATATACTTGAGATTATACCTGCTAATAACAAAACTCAAGATAATGATAAGGATAATGAACTAAAAGAATATGTCCTTAGTAAAATCAATGAAATGAAACCTAAAGATCAAGATGTATTGTTTTTTAAATTATTTGGTAATGATGTCTCTGGTAGCGAAATTGCTAAAAGACAAGGTGTTAGCAGACAAGCTATTGATTTTCGTTTTAAAAAAGCTCTTAAAATATTAAAACAAAAAATTAAAGAAGATAAGGCTATAACAAAAATAAAAAACAAATAACAACAAATAACAAACATAGAAAGGTAATTAATAATAACATGACACATAATACAATAAATACTCATATGATAAAAGAAGGAATTCAAAATAAACTACAGGCAAGACTTAAATTGCTTAAACCTTTAAAATACAAACAATTCAATAAAACTTCTTTGCAAGGGTTTATTTCTTATCAATGCCCATCTTGTAATGAAATATTTGGATTATCTGCCAAACATTTAGAAAAGATAGGAGAAAGTAGTTATTTACATCCATATTCTTGTCCATATTGTACTGAGTCATATACAATAAAAGATTAGAATAGTATTTAAAATACTACTTGACATACTCCTGATCATATGTTAGATTAATCTCAAACAATTGAATAATAAGGAGAAATACAATGGATGCAACAACGACAGAAAGACAAAGACAAATATTACATCTCATACAGAACGAAGTCTCTTTTGAAACTAATACATCTATTCTGAAAAATATTGTCGGGCAGAATGAAGCAATAAAGAAATTAATGTTCTTTGTTAAATCTCATTCTCCTGCAACCCCTATTCCTACATTTTTATTTACTGGTTCTCAAGGTTTAGGGAAAACTTATACTGCTGAAAAAATGGCTAAAGCTATGGGTAGACAATTTATAGAAGTAAATTGTGCCAATATTCAAACAGATAAGGAATTTATAGAGGGAATACTTATTGATTTAGTTGCAGGAGATACTCCCAAAACTCTTCTTTTGGATGAAGCTCATTGTCTTTCATCTAAAGTTACAAATACTCTATTAACTCTTTTGAATCCGAATAGTTCTAACAAAAATCATTTAGATTATAAAGGATGGTTAGTAGAATATGATTTTTCGAAGATCAATATTATATTTGCTACTACTGATTCATATAGAATGGCTCCTGCATTACTTAATAGATGTACTGAAATTTATTTTCATTTATATTCTAATCCAGAGCTTTACAAAATATTAAAGAGTTATATGAAAGAAATAAGCATTAAATGTAATCGTAAAGATATTTCATGGGCTTGTAGGGGTAGAGGTAGAGATACTTTTGTACTTTCCACTTATATACAGCGATATTGTTCAATGGAAAATACAAAAATACTTGATGTAAAAGGATGGACTGCTGTTAAGGAAATATTTGATATTTATCCATTAGGTTTGAATGCTCAAGAAATTAAACTTTTGAAACTTTTGAGCAAACATTCTCCTCTTTCTTGTCATAATATTGCAATAAGATTAGGAGTGAATGAGAGAAATGTTGAATCAGAACTTGAAATTAGACCTAGAGAATTAGGATTTATTGAAAATACATCCAGAGGTCGAAAACTGTCTAAAGAAGGTAAGAAATATTTAGATCAAATTAAATTATCATAATTATCATAATTATCATGAAAAAAAAGAGTAGATACTAGATTGTCTGTACAAATTACTTTTCAAACAAGAGCACCGATATGTAATCAAATAAATAAGCAAATAGACATAACAATAAATAACCAAATGTATGATAGACTATGTTATAAACAATACGATATAACACACGTTTTAATGACAGATAAAACAGATAAAATCAAGGAGAAATAAAATGAACAGAAAACAATGGAAAAAATTAACCCCTGACGAACAAAGAATACATATTGCTGAATTATGTGGTTGGGAAAAAGGACCAAAAAATTCCATATCTTTAGGGGCATTTGGGCATATGACTCCTATGACTTGTTGGCATCTTAAAGGTATTAAAGGTGATTGGCAAGATAGTCCACCAAATTATCTTAATGATCTAAACGCCATGCATAAAGCTGAACAAAACTCACATATATTTAAGTCATGGCGGGGGAAAAAATGTTGGATGGAAAATATGCATATCTGTTGCGATCTAGGAAGGCAACCAGAAAGTGAGCCAGATAGAATCCATGCTTTAATTGCTACCGCTTCTCAAAGGGCTGAAGCTTTTGTTGTGACATTAGATGGAATTTAAATGAAAATGTTAAGCAATAAAATCAATATAGTGGTTCGACATCAGGTTATGTTCCAAATTAGGAATTACATGATGGATGGGTTTAATTTAAATATATGGCATCGACTATGGCATAATCAAATTCATGTATTAGTTAAAGACCAAATTAAAGAAAATATTAAATGAAAGCATTAAAAAATCAAATTAGAAATTATCCTTGGTATGAAATTAAAAATCAAGTTAATTAGCGAATAGAGGATCAGACATGGGAGGAAATAATGATACAAATTAAAGGTCCAAAATGGTATTTAGTCAGGAATCCAATCAGAAAGTATATAGAGACTAAAATTAAAGAAAGCATAAAATTAAATGAAAGCATTAAGAAATAAAATTAGACACTGTGTTTGGAGCGAAATAATAAATAAAATTGTAAAACAGAATATATATACTCATCAATTTCAACATGTAAATCGATATAGAAATATAAATCAAATCAATATTAGGTATTATGTTGAGACTAAAATTATTGAAAATTTATAATGAAAACAATAGATTTGCATACATGGGGCAATACAAAAGCAGCAGAAATACTCGCAACAATTCTAAACGAAATAGGAGATGCAAAAATAGCTCATAAAACCGGAAA
>Ga0164315_10004782_pt1 | contig 10533 bp, 5 predicted proteins | sample GuaBasSedimGuay6_FD_113737 | JGI IMG/M metagenome (GOLD analysis project Ga0164315, IMG submission 113737) | Subseafloor sediment microbial communities from Guaymas Basin, Gulf of California, Mexico - Guay6, Core 4569-2, 0-3 cm | ecosystem: Environmental > Aquatic > Marine > Hydrothermal vents >...
AGATATTCTTTCCCCTGAAATACTTTGCGGGCTACCTTTTCGTCAATGATAGTACCCGGATCTTTTAGTTTCATAGGTAGTCCATACAAATAAGTATAATAGTTTTTGTACATCATTGCCCTTTCACAGCTTAGTCTTTTTTCTTTGGCTATTGCTGTGGAAAAATCGGCACTACCATTATACAAGATCTCACAATTGTCTTTTTCTAAAATGAATTCTGTAGAATTATTTTCGCTCCTTGCCTTTGAATAAAAATACTCTTCAGAGAGATTAATTCTAATTTCAGTAATCCTGTTTGGTTTTTCAGGAGTTTCCATAATTACATTAAAAACACCATTAAAAGTACTCCAATTTCCATTTGGATCGTGGTAGCTTATTGCTTTATCCAATAATTCATTTCCTGTTAAATCTTGACTGAAAGTAGTTATGCTAAAAAGCAAAATGCTTAAAAAGAGGATAGCTTGTTTCATTAGTGATTGGTTATATTAATTAGCTTCCGAAGATATAAAAATGAAAATAAAAAGCCTCACAATTTCTAAAATTGAAATTGTGAGGCTTACAAAAATCAGTAAAACCAATTACTTTTTATTATAGCTATTATAATATTCTTCAATTAAATTCATTAAAGAAGTTAATAGATCTTTAGTCTCTAATAGTAAACTAAAATACAAAGTAGTGTTTTTAGGACTGTCGTATTCTTCGGTACGGGTTCTTGTTATCTGACTCGCAATTTTTACCGCAAGATCATCGTAAGCATTCTGTTTTCTATTGATGATATCTCCTAATCTTTCAAACTCTCTTTTGTCGAAAATATCTTCAATTTCTGATAAAAGAAAACCAAATGATTTATCTATTTCCTGAAGATCTTTAATCTGATTAAAACGGAGTCCTTTATGATTGTTATTTACATGTTTGTAACTTGATTTGGATAAAAAGTCCAGAGACTGCCCCACATCTTGTAAATAACCTAAAATAATAATATAGAAGTTAGATCCTCGAACACTGGTTTCATCCAGATTTTTTATAAAATAAAAGATATCATCTCTTAATTCATCTACTTCAGTATTCAATTTTTCAACACCTCTTCTACTCTTTTTGAGTTTCGTAAGATCTTCTTTTGACAATCCTGTTAGCATATTCGTATAGATCTTATTGGTTCTAGAAACCACATTAGAAATATGATCAGCACTTTCCTGGATAATACCCTGAACGGTTTTACTCTCCGTTTTCTTTAATCCAGATTGTGTAGATCCACCATTGCCTTTTTTCTTATGACTCACATAGTTTCTTACAAGGATCAAGATGGTGATCAATAATAATACAGCGATCATTGCAGCTCCACCAATATAGATCAAATAAGCTATTATACCAGCCGCCACGAATGCACTGAATGCAGTAAAGAACCATCCTCCAATAACATTTAATACACCAGCTACTCTATATACAGCACTCTCTCGCCCCCAAGCTCTATCAGCTAATGAGGTACCCATAGCCACCATAAAAGTTACATAAGTAGTTGATAAAGGAAGCTTCATGGAAGTTGCAATAGATATTAAGATACTTGCAACCATAAGGTTAACGGCGGCACGAACCATATCGAAAGCTGGCAAACCTTCTTTTTTATCGATTATTTTTATAAATTTTGGCTTTTTAAATTGCTTTTCGATTCTGTTATGTAAAGTTTCTGGAATTAGCGTCTCATGATATTTTGCAATCATAGTAGTAAACCTCACTAAGCCTCTTGAAACGAAATTGGGCTCAAAGCGTTCTTTTACAGAATCCTGACTAGAAAGGTCGATAGATGTTTTTAACACTGCCCTTGCCTTTTTAGAAAACCATAAGGTCAATATCATTATAATTCCTGCTGCAAAAAGAAGTAGGGTTGGCGTCGGTACTTTTTTGGACATAATTTCCATACTGAATTCTGTTGCCGCTAATCCATTAATATTAATTAATGGATCCATCCAAGCTTGATAAGACTGCCACGCTGCGATTGGAACTCCAATAAAGTTCACCAAATCGTTACCAGCAAATGCCATCGCAATAGCAAAGGTTCCAATAATGATAATGAATTTGTAGACACTTATTTTAAATACACCCGTGATTAAAGCAGATAAACCTGTCCAAAAAACAAAGCTTAAAGCAACTATGGTCACCGTATTAGAAAATATAAATTCTTTAAAATCACCAGACACGAAACTAGCTCCTTTTAAGCCTTTAATTAGGATAAAGTACGTAATGGCTGTTGCAGCAATTCCTCCAAATAAAGCAGATACCCATTTGGCTTTTTGTTCAAATTTAAAGGTCAGTAATAACCTGGAGAAATATTGAACAAAGGCCCCCACCGAGAAGGCGACGACGACCGAAAGCAAAATTCCGAGTATAATTTCAGTGGCTTTTGCCGTATTGATATAATGACCTAAATTTGAGATAGTCTCAGAATCAGAATTACTAATTTTTATTAATGAAATTACAACAGCAGCACCTAATAATTCAAAAACAATAGAAACAGTTGTTGAGGTGGGCATACCGAGCGTATTAAAGAAATCTAAGAGAAGAATATCTGTAATCATTACGGCCATAAAAATGATCATAATCTCATTAAAATAGAATTCACTCGGCATAAAAATACCCTTCCGAGCAACTTCCATCATACCACTAGAAGATAATGCTCCAAAAGCAATACCTAAACTGGCGACGATCATAATGGTTTTAAAAGAAACGGCTTTAGAGCCAATTGCGGAGTTTAAAAAGTTTACAGCATCGTTGCTAACTCCTACTACTAGATCTGCAATAGCTAAAACAGCTAATGCAACAATCATTAATATGTAAATATTATCCATAAAGTTTTATTTATATTGTTGTAAATATCTCATTTTAAATAAGTTTGTATGTTACCAAAAGGTTAAGTCTTTTTTGTTTTAAAAGTCAATTTGCATACGACCCTGTATCACGCCTACCTTCCCCATATCTTTAATATCTGCTCGAATATAGTTCATCATCAACCTAGTTGCAGAATTTAAATACCAGTTTACTCCAAGAGTTATATCTGTCTGCTCACCTCCAAAAATATCTTCACTATTTAGATCTGAATTAGACAAACGCACAGCAAGTTCCCAGGCACCAGCACCTTCTTTGCCAAAGTTCTTATTAGGTTTTACTCTACCAAATCCAGAATAGGAGCTTTTAAAATTCTTGCTTTCCCCAGTAATAAAATAACTCACCTGGCCATAGACACTTGTAAATTGGTATTTATCGATAGGTTCGAAATCCATTTTTTTGTAGGTCCCTGTGATGTATTCCCCCTGAAATGAAAAAGATTTGTGAACAAAAGCAGCTTCAAAATTGGTGAGATTTGCATGTTCTATATTTTCCATGGTTCCAGTGTTAATGTATTTTGCACCCATATGTGCTTCTGGCCTGGAAGAGATCTTAAACTCATTATTGTCTTTTTTCCTAAAGGTATGCGCAACACCCACATGGAGTAATTGAGTTTTCTCTTTGTTATTAATTAATAAACCTGTTATCCTTCCAGTAAGAACATAGCCTTCATTTGCTTCTATGTCATTTCCAGCTACGTTACTATTTCTAAAAGCACCAGCTTGGGCGGAGAGGCGTTTTTCTAAGAAATCATTGAATACTAAAATACCCGAATTCCGTTCTTGTGCAAAGTCGGTTGCCAATACCCGTTCCATAAAGGTGATGTATTTACTACTTGTTAAGGCATCTAAACGAAAAGGTTCTTTTACGTTACCAATACGAATCGTTCCAACAACAGGAACCTTCTTAATTCCAACATACGCATCTTTAATTTGAGTAACTCCTTTTACGTAATCGATCTGTAATTTAAACTCTACATTTTGGTAAACCGTTCCCGACATGAAAAAACGAGCGCGTCTAAACTCCGTCCCGCTAACAGTTTCTAGCTCTCCAAAATTTGCATCAAGATCAGCATCTTGATTAAAGTAAGCATGGTCTACCATAATACGGCCTCCAAATTTCATTTTAAAATTCTTATCCTGACTTTCCAATTTGAATCCATTGTCCCATTTAAATGAAAATGGATTCTCTTTTTTTTCCTCTTCCTGAGAGTATACCGTTAAAGAAGATAAAACTAAAAGTGCAATAAATAGGTATTTTAATTTCATGGTTTTATATTTTATAACTGCAAATAACCTAATCAATTTTTAATCTAATGTTTCCTAAACATTAAGGATTAAAAAAAAGTATTAGATAGTAATTCAGGAAGGAATTCTTTAAAAAAGACATTATCTTGCGTTTTAAAATTGAGAATTATGATGCAATGGGAGCAATTGCTATCCTTAAAAAGACAAGGGGACACCAACAAACGACTGCGAATAGAACAAGACGAAACCCGTTTGGGCTTTGAAGTAGATTATGATCGGGTAATTTTTTCTTCAGCTTTTAGAAGTTTACAGGATAAAACCCAGGTCATTCCTTTATCAAAAACTTCCTTTGTTCATACTCGTTTAACCCATAGCTTAGAAGTTTCAGTAGTGGGACGTTCTTTGGGAAGAATAGTTGGGAAAGCTGTTTTGGAAAAACATCCGCAACTTCAAAAAACGCATGGCTATCAGTTTAATGATTTTGGAGCCATTGTTGCAGCCGCAGCTTTAGCACACGATATAGGAAATCCCCCCTTTGGACATAGTGGTGAAAAAGCAATTGGGAATTATTTTTCAACCGGAAAAGGAAAGCGTTTCAAAGCTCAATTAAGCCAAAAAGAATACCAGGACCTAATAGATTTTGAAGGGAATGCTAACGGCTTTAAAATTTTAACTGAAACCAAAAATGGAGTAGATGGTGGCCTTCGATTGTCTTATGCAACTTTGGGAGCTTTTACTAAATACCCTAAGGAATCTCTTCCGAAGAAACCCACATCACATATAGCCGACAAGAAATATGGCGTCTTTCAATCGGAAACTAATTCTTTTAGGGAAGTAGCAAAAGAGCTAGGATTAATAAAAAGAGGAAGTGATTCAGATCTAAGTTTTTGCAGACATCCTTTAGCCTATTTAGTGGAAGCGGCAGATGATATTTGTTATACGATCATCGATTTTGAAGATGGTATCAATTTAGGATTAATTGAAGAGGAGTTTGCCCTAGAGTATCTCATAAAATTGGTCAAAGGAAATATAAATACTCAAAATTATAATAGACTCACTAAGACCTCCGATAGGCTAGCTTATTTGAGAGCCTTAGCGATTAGCACTTTAATTGCAGAAGCGGCAACTATTTTTATTGAAAATGAACAAGCCATTCTTAAGGGAGAATTTTCAGCATCACTTTTGGATAAAAGTAAATACCAAGCACAGATAAAAGATATTCTGAAAATTAGTGTTGAAAAAATATATCAAAGCACGGAAGTAACAGACAAAGAAATAGCGGGTTATGCTATTCTCAATACACTGTTGGATGTGTTTACAACTTCAATAGAGAACTCCTATAATAACACTACAAATCAATATGATCGTTTAATCCTTAAAAACATATCGAAGGATCTTCCTGAAAACAGAAGCATCTATGAATTTTTATTAGAGGGCTGTAATTATATATCTCGCCTTACAGATGGAAATGCCTTGTTAAAATTTCAAAAAATTGGAGGGTTTCTATAGCTATTCTTAATATAAATGTTAAATTCACACACTTTTTAGATTTTAAAATCAATAAAATTTACACACTTAAAAAACCAATTATTATGAAAAAAGTACTTTACTCACTTTTGTTTATTAGTGTAAGTTTTGCTTATGGGCAAGACTTTAGCACTTCAATAAACAATTATTTGAATTCAAATCAAGAAAAACTTGGTTTACAATCTCAAGATTTTGCAGACATTAAAGTTGACAATCATAGTTATTCCGAAAGTATGGATGTTGAAAACGTTTACGTTATTCAACGGTATCAAGGAATAGAAATTTTTAACTCAACTTCTTCATTTGCAATAAAAAATGGGACTGTTGTTTATTCCGCACTTTCATTTTCAGGAAATATGGCTCAAAAGGTCAATGCTATAAATCCTGGAATAGCTGCTTCTATGGCAGTTAATAAAGCAGCTCAAGAACTAGGATTGAATAGCCCTTCTAATCTTCAACTATTAGAAACAGTTGGTGTAAATTCCTTTATGTATTCTAATGGGAATGTCTCTTCAGAAAATATTCCAGTTAAATTGGTCTATCAAAAAATGGAGGATAACTCCTTAAGACTTGCCTGGGATCTAAATATAAAATTACCTGCTGAAAAAAATCATTTCAGTGTTCGTATAGATGCTATGACAGGAGTATTGCTAGAAACACACAACTGGGTTTTAAGCTGTAACTTTGGAGAAAGTAATGAAGGTTCTTATTTAGCAAGAGAGAATGCTAGTGTTTTATTCCCACAAGAAGAAACCGTAGTTTTTGTAGCTGGCGATGTAGCTCAATATCGAGTATTTGCTATGCCTACTGAAAGCCCTAATCATGGAGCAGACGAATTAACTGATGACCCTTCAGGAGAAGGTGACGGATCTCCTTTTGGCTGGCATGATACCAATGGTGCTGCAGGAGCAGAATTTACTATTACAAGAGGGAATAATGTATGGGCACAAGAGGATTTGAATGGGAATGATGGTACAGGTGCTTCTCCAGATGGAGGTGCAGGACTGGTTTTTGATTTTCCTTATAATTTTAATGGCCCACCTTCGGCTATGATCGATGCTGCTACTGTAAATTTATTTTATTGGAATAATATCATGCACGATGTATGGTATCAATATGGTTTTAATGAAGCAAGTGGAAATTTTCAAGAAAACAACTATGGAAATGGAGGATTAGGAAGTGATTCAGTAAATGCAGATGCTCAAGATGGAAGTGGAAATAACAATGCTATTTTTTGGTCAAGGCCAGATGGTTTAAACCCTAGAATAGAAATGTTTACATGGTCTGTTTCTTCCCCAGTATATGATGTTTTAACGATAAACGGAGGGCCTTTAGCAGGTACTTATACTGGCTTTGGTGCTGGTTTTGGAGGTGCAATTCCAGTTCTTCCTGGCTTAACACAGGATTTTGTATTAGTAGAAGATGATGATTCGGGAGCATCTACAGACCCTAACGATGCTTGTGATCCAATTACAAATGGAGGATCTCTTAGTGGTAAAATTGCGGTAATAAGAAGAGGAGAATGTGAATTTGGATTTAAAGCATTAGCGGCTCAAAATAAAGGGGCTATTGCTGTGATCATGGTAAATAATGCTGCAGGTGCGCCTATTATAATGGCTGGAGGAGATAATGGCTTAAGTGTAACCATACCATTATTAATGTTGAATAATATTGATGGAGAAGCTATCATTACTGAAATGGGAAGTGGTACTGTAAATGGAACTATGTTTGGAGACAACGTTATACCATTTAAAGATGGCGACCTTGATAATGGCATTGTATCTCATGAATATGGACATGGTGTTTCTATACGAATAACGGGAGGACCTGCGTCGATGTGTTTAAATAATGAAGAACAGATGGGAGAAGGCTGGAGTGACTGGTTTGGATTAATGATGACTATGAATTCAGGAGATCAAGGAGATGATGCTCGAGGTACAGGAACTTATGCTTTAAACCAGCCTACAACTGGAGGTGGAATTAGACCAGCTCCATACAGTACAGATTTTGGAGTTAATGATTTTACCTATGGTAATATCCCATCACAAGCTGTACCTCACGGGGTAGGATTTGTTTGGGGGACTATGATATGGGATCTTAACTGGGCTTTAATTGATGAATATGGTTTTGATGCTGATTTTTATAATGGAACAGGAGGAAATAACATTGCTATGCAATTGGTTATTGATGGAATGAAATTACAAGGCTGTAGTCCAGGATTTGTAGATGGAAGAGATGCTATCTTAGAAGCAGACGAAATTGCTAATGGTGGTGCTAACCGGTGTTTAATCTGGGAAGTGTTTGCAAGAAGAGGATTGGGAGTAGATGCTGACCAAGGTAATCCTAATAACTCAAATGATGGAACTGAGAATTTTGATATTCCAACAGGACCAGATTGTACTTTGGCAAATCAAGATGCAGGATCGATAGAGAATAATTTCTATATCTATCCAAACCCATCCAATGGAAATATCAATATAAGATCGCTTAGAGATTTTGGAGATGCTAGTATTTCTATTTTTGATATCAATGGAAGAAAAGTATTTGGTAAGAATGTAACTTTATATGATACTGTTAATATTAATGCAGAACATTTAACTACAGGATTATACCTTATTCAAATTGATGGTGTAGAATATTCACATACAGCTAAACTTATTATTAACTAGTATTAACTAGTTTAATAAATTTTAAAAGCCTGTCTAATTCGATCTTTCGATTAGGCAGGCTTTTTTATATTGGGATTAATTATGTTATAAATATAGAGATTGCCTTAAAAGAGTCTTTGTGGAACTTTGTCTCTTCTTTGTGGAACTTTGTGGCAAAACCTTCAAAGAGCTATTACTAAGAGGTTTTCAAAGAAGCCGCAGAGAGCCACAGAGTTATAAATTAACCTATTTTATAGATGCTTTTTAAGCGTTCGCCTTATTTTTTCTGAACTGATACCCGCTTTATCATAAAGCTCTTCAATGCTTCCCTGTTTTGGGAATGAATCGGGAACACCAAGCATTTCTAGAGTATTGGGATAGTTGTTTCTTGCTGAAAATTCTGCGATAGCAGACCCAAATCCTCCCGCTATAACGCCATCTTCAATGGTGATGATAATTGGGTGATCTTTAAAAATAATATGAAGTAATTTCTCATCCAACGGTTTTATAAAACGCATATCGTAACAGGAAATGTTTTTGGGAGTAGCTATAGATTGAATAGCTTCTAGCGCATTAATTGCCATCGTTCCAATTGTTAAAACAGCAATGGATTTCCCTTCTTTTAGTGGCACTCCTTTTCCGATTTCAATTTTTGAAAAAGACTGTTTCCAATCCAAATTAATGCCCCTGCCTCTGGGATAACGAATTGCAATTGGATGCTCTAAACCCAACTGAGCGGTATAGAGAATATTCCTTAATTCAATCTCATTCCTTGGCGCAAAAACAATAAGATTTGGGATGCAACGGAGATATGCTATATCAAAAATTCCATGATGTGTGGCGCCATCTTCCCCAACGATTCCAGCCCTGTCCAAACAAAAGATAACTGGCAGATTCTGTAGGCATACATCGTGTATTACCTGATCGTAGGCGCGTTGCAAAAAAGTAGAATAGATCGCACAAAAAACAGTCAGTCCTTGTGTTGCTAATCCAGCCGAAAAAGTCACTGCATGCTGTTCGGCAATGCCAACATCAAAGGCTCTTTCTGGAAAAGTATCCATCATATATTTTAAAGAACTTCCGGTTGGCATGGCAGGAGTAATTCCAACGATATTTTTATTTTCTGAAGCGAGTTCGACAAGGGTTTTTCCAAAGACATCTTGAAATTTTGGAGGAAGCTGATCGGTCTTTTGAGGGATAAGATCCCCTGTGCTGGCATCAAATTTTCCTGGAGCATGATAGACCACCTGATTCTCTTCGGCTTGTTTTAAACCCTTCCCTTTTTTTGTAATGATATGAAGTAATTTTGGGCCTTTCGTATTTTTTAGAAGCGTTAATTCTTTAATCAAGTTCTCTAAATTATGACCATCTATAGGGCCGGAATAATTAAAGTTCAAGGCCTCGAATATATTATCTGTTTCAGGAGTGGCTTTAAGCGTAACCTTTGTTAAATATTGCTTTAAAGCTCCTACACTGGGGTCTATACCAATGGCATTATCATTTAAAATAACTAAGATATTGGTATTGGTAACTCCAGCATGGTTAAGGGCTTCAAAGGCCATTCCACTAGCGATAGATGCATCCCCAATAATTGCAATATGTTGTTTGTTGCTTTCCCCTTTTATTTGAGATGCAATAGCCATTCCCAATGTTGACGAAATGGATGTGCTACTATGTCCCGTACCAAAAGCATCGTATTCGCTTTCACTTATTTTTGGGAAACCACTGATGCCTCCCATTTGTCGATTGGTATGAAATTCATTTTTTCTTCCTGTTAGAATCTTATGAACATAAGCCTGATGCCCCACATCCCAAACTAGGATATCTTCAGGGGTATTAAAAACATAATGCAAAGCGATTGTTAATTCGACCACACCAAGGCTTGCCCCTAGATGTCCTTCCTTTGTAGCCACAATATTGATAATAAAATCACGAAGTTCTTTTGCGAGAACTGGTAAATCTGATTGTGGAACTTTCCGAAGATCTTTAGGGAAAAGTATGTTATCTAATATTAATTTTGACACGGGGCAAAGTTAGTTAAAAAGTTATTGAGTTATTAAGTTATTCGATTAAGCAATTAACTATTTTTGAAACCACAAACCACAAACCACAAACCACAAACCACAAACCACAAACCACAAACCACAAACCTGTGATAAAACCATACGACGACATATACTTCATGAAAAAGGCTTTACAAGAAGCCGAAGTAGCCTATAAAAAAGGAGAGG
>Ga0164315_10004784_pt1 | contig 10531 bp, 7 predicted proteins | sample GuaBasSedimGuay6_FD_113737 | JGI IMG/M metagenome (GOLD analysis project Ga0164315, IMG submission 113737) | Subseafloor sediment microbial communities from Guaymas Basin, Gulf of California, Mexico - Guay6, Core 4569-2, 0-3 cm | ecosystem: Environmental > Aquatic > Marine > Hydrothermal vents >...
AAATTTACGATTGGGAATTTCATACCAGTTTCCTATAAGGTTTCAAATATCCGAACGTTTTATTGAAGAAATTACTATCTTAGTAAGCAACAACAGTCAGGAACCTTATAAAGAAAATTATGAGCCAAATTATTTTGACTATGAAATAAAAACATCCAGTAAATTGACCGGTAGTATTGCTTATATTTTTGGGAAAACGGGCTTAGTTAGTCTTGACTATATTTATCAACCATATAAAGACACTAAATTGATACCATCGGGTGAGTTTATTGACGAAAATCAGGAAATGTCAAATAGATTGAGAAATACTTCCTCTTTTAAAATAGGTACAGAATGGAGATATAACATATTGAGTTTTAGAGGTGGTTACAGGTTGATTCAAAATCCATATAAAAATGCTGATTCATCATTTGATCTAACCGGATACTCTTTCGGGTTAGGCGTTAAATTTACGCGAAATTTAAAATTAGATTTTGCTTTTGACAAGTCTTCATATTCCGATCAATACCAATTCTTGAATATTGATGGTGTTGAACCGGCAAAATTAGATCATGACAATAATAGATTTACTTCTACATTGGTTGTTAATTTTTAAACAATCATAACTTCCAAAAAATGAGTTTTAACGACAGGTGGGATTAAAATATTTTATCCCACCTGTTTCTTTCACGTTTTAATAAGTTAATCAATTTATTTGTGTTACTAACTTAAATAAGTATTTTTACGCTATTAATAATTATTCTTTTTTCTATGAAAGACAAAAAGCAGATACAAAATTCAACTAATTCTAAGACTCCAGATGAAGAGATCGATTTAGGAACTTTATTTAAAGTAATTGGCAATGGGATCAAAAACTTTTTCAATTTTATTGGAGATATTTTACTAAACATTTTTCATTATTTTATTCTTCTTCTAATTTTTATTAAAAGCCATTTTGTAAAACTTGGATTGGCTATTGTACTAGGAGCTGTTGTAGGTTTTGTTTTGGACTATTCAAGCCCCAAAGAATATAATTCAAAAATGATTTTGGAAACAAATTTTGGGAGTGGAATTCAACTGTATAAACAAGTAGGTTATTTAACTGAATTAATTAATAAAAAGGATACAGTATCTCTATCACAAATATTAAACTTACCGGTAAAAGAAGTTTCGGGAATAAGGGATATTGATGTAACTGCTTATCGACCAAAAAGAAATCTATTACTGTCATATGATGAGTATTTGAGAAAAACAGATTCTGTTTACACCAAAGGTTTTACAGTAGAAGATTTTAAAAAACGCCTTGATTATTATGATTATCGCTACCATGAAATAAAAGTAAACTCAAATTCAAAAACCATTTTTAAGAAATTAAGCCCTGAATTAGTACGGTTGGTAGAGAACGATTATTTTAAAAACAGTAGAAATATCAAAACCAAAGAGCATGATCAAAAACTTACCATATTACAAAAGAACTTAATTCAGATTGATTCATTACGTTTACTATATAAAGAAGTTGCTCTAATTGAAGCAGCAAATCAAACCAGTAAGTCTACGATAGAGTTTTCTCAAAAGGAACCCGACACTAATGAGAAGGATATTGAGCTTTTTGAAATATCTAATCAAATTTTAAGTCAGTTATCATGGCTTAATGACGACATATTACGGACATCTAAAATTGTTAATATCATTTCTGATTTTGATGCAATTGGTGTTTTAGACAAAAATATTTTGAACAAAAGATATTTTCAATTTGCGGCTTTGCTAGGCAGTTTAATGTTGTTGTGGATATTAACTAAACAATTAAATAATTATTTAGTGAATTATAAAGAATGATGTATAGGTAAAAGATTAATGATATGTGGGTAGTAGAATTGTGATGATTGCAATATTATTGAAAATGATATTTTTACTGTAAGAGAGATTGTGTTTTTGAAGAAAGTATGAATTGAAAAAATGGGGATCTATAAAAAAATTAAAAGGAACAAACTTCTTGCAGAAAATATTTCCTACTTAGCTTTATTTCAAATGGCTAATTATGTTCTTCCGATTATCGTATTCCCTTACTTGATAAGAATTATTGGAATTGATAAGTTTGGTATTGTTTCACTGGCACAAGCTGCAGCACTTTATTTGAATGTCCTGATTGATTATGGATTTAATTTCTCAGCAACTAAATTTATTTCTACGAATAGAGAAAACTTTAAACTTGTAAATAAAACTATATCTAGTGTTTTAACTATAAAATTATTGATCTTTTTAGTAGTATTCGTATTTTTTATACCTATCATATATTATGTTGATTTTTTAAATATTAATTTTTTTTTATATCTGACAGGATATATGATTCTGTTTGGAATTGCTATTTTCCCCATATGGTTTTTTCAAGGCATTGAAAAATTAAAACATATTACGTATGCAAATTTAATTGGAAAGATAATTACCATTACTTTGATATTTATCCTGATCAAAGAAGAACACGATTATATTTATATTCTTCTCATTTATGCGATAGGATCGCTAATAACGGGAATTATAGGTCTGTTTTTTATAAAATTTTATGGATTTTCTTTTGGTAAAATTTCAATTAAAGATATAAAATTCCATCTTTCTGAAGGATATTCAATTTTTGTTGCATCCATAGGAATAAATTTGTACAGAAATATGAATATCCTTCTCGTCGGATTATTTACATCGCATTCGGTTACTGGAATTTATAGTGTTGCCGAAAAATTGTTAAAATCAATTCAAATGATGATAAGCCCAATAACTCAAGCCATTTTTCCAAATGCATCAAAAAAGATAAGTGAAATTTCTAAAACGGAAGGAAAGAAATATATTGCAAATCTGAAAAAAAATATATTTGTTATATTATTAATTATTTATTCTTTGTCATTAATCCTTAGTCCGGTAGCATCTCTATTCTTTTTTAAAGAGTACGATACACTGTTTTTTATTATTTTTCTTATTCTAAGTCCTGTAATAATATTTGGTGGATTAAACTATATGCTTGGAATTGTTGGTCTAATAAATTTTGGCCTATATAAGTCGTTTAAACGATCCATTTTTGTAGGAGCTTTTGTCAACCTTTTTGTTGGTTTAATTGGAGGTTATTTTATTGGTGTTTATGGAGTCTCTTTGGCTCTTTTAGCTGCTGAAATATCAGTTTTTCTTATGTTAAACAAATATTTTAAAAATATTTAAATGGAAGTAGGTGTAGTAACAGTTACCTATGGTGACCGAATAAATTATGTAACCAAATTAATAGAAAGAGTTGATGATTTAGGTGTAAAAAATATTTGTGTTGTAGTGAATGGCAGTTCAAAAAGAAAGTTTCTAAATCTAACAAAAAACAATAAATCTAAATTTATTTTCAACGATGAAAATTTAGGATCTGCAAGAGGTTTTAAACAGGGTATGGAATATTTGAAATCACAACCTGATATCAAATATTTATGGTTACTGGATGATGATAATTTTCCTGAATTGGATGCCCTTGATAATCTTTTAAAATTTATTACAAACAATAGTTTTGATAATAATAAAGATGCCTTGCTTTCATTCAGGCCCGATAGAAAACATTTTTCAAAAGCCTTGCAAGAAAATAATGGTTCACATATGCTTAATGGGAAAAATTCAGCTCTTGGATTTTCTCTATTTGGAAAAAAGCAATTCACAGATTATCAAAAAGAAGGCCTTAGGGTGGCACCTTATGGTGGATTCTTTTTTCATAAATTACTAATTGACCAAATTGGATACCCTAATGAAACATACTTCCTTTATGGTGATGATTACGATTTTACTATCAGAGTATCAGAAAATGGAGGAGCTATAAAGTTGGTTAAAGATAGTGTAGTGAAGGACTTGGAACTGTCATTTCACTTAAAAGAAAAGCAAAATTTAACCATTTTCAATACCAGATACCATAATACGGAAAATCTAGATAGAATTTTTTACTCCGTAAGAAATGGTATCAGGTTTGAGTTAAAGCACATGGTGGAAAATATAGTGATCTATCATACTAATTTGCTAATATATTCATTGATTATTGGATTATTACTTTCACTAAGTTTAAGTTTTAAAAAAGTTGCTGTATTTTATAAGGGGCTTTATTTGGGTGTATTTAGTAAAAATTAAAACAGATGATGCAAAAAGAAAGAAATATAATCTTACAACTTTATTTAATATTTTTTATAACTTATTCCTATTTCATAGGAGGTTTCGTTCAATTTTTTCTTGGGTTTTCCAATACTGTTATAACGTTTTTCACCATCTTATCATTTTTAGTTTTCTATTTTTTTTCATCAAAAAATAAAGTAAAAAAAGAAGGGTTTAACTATTCATTGATTTTACTTATTATGGTGCTTTACACTTTTATAATTTCTATAGTGAATAACGAATTTATTGTAAAACCTTTACTTTATAGTTTGTTTTTTTTAGTGCCGTTAGGTATTTATCTATTAATCAAAAATACTCAGAATTTTAATAGTAAATCATTAAATAACAGAAGAATAAAAAAGGTTCTTTTGCTGGTTGCAATATTTCAATTGCCTATTTTACTTTTTCAAAAATATTTTTATTCTTTTTTAATATCTTTAAATAATTCATCACAACAAATAGCTCATGTTGATTTTACTTTTGGATCTTTCTTTATTAAAAATGATCATGCTTTAGGATTTTTTTTAGTAGTCAACCTTTTATATATCTGGTCATATCCTATTTTAAAAAATAAATTTCAAAGAAATTTAGTTTCAATAATAATTATCGCAAGTTTATTTATCTCAAATTCAAACACGAGTATATTGTATTTATTTGGTGCAATAACTATTTTGATATTTAGAAATCGAGAATCTATATCAAAAATCAGGGTTGATCGGGTATTCTACCTTTTAATTTTTTTATTAATAATTTATCTGATAGTTGATTTTTTTGAACCTAAATTCTATTTAGATTTACAAAATAAATTATCAAATAGTTTAGATTATAAAACTGCTGTTAAGTGGTATAAACAAGGGCAAGCCAGAAGAGAACAGATTGTTGTGCTCCTAATAAAAGATGGCCTGAATTTCTTTGGAAATGGAGCTTATGCGTATTTTGATATTCTAAAAAGTGAGTTTACAAGAAATTTTAGACATTTTAGTCAATTAATATGGATTTATTATGATATAGGATTAATAGGCCTTTTAGGATTTTTAATGATTATTTTCAAGACAAATAAACTTTTCAAAGATAATAGTTCAAGTTACAGTATGTACCTATCAATTGGAATTTTGATTTATTCCTTTTTTACAATTGTAACCTTTGATATTAATTTTATATTAACCTATTTTATTTATAAATATCAAGATAATGATTAGTGAGTTAGTATATATTCCTTTTCACGATTGGCGTAAAATTTATGCAGAAGGCAACCGAACAAGGGATGCTCACTTTATAGAAAAATTTAGAACAGATCGTGATATAAAAAAGTTAATAATACTAAATAGACCCATAACATATGCTGAACTTTTTATAAAAAAGAAAAAAGTTTGTACAAAAATTGAAGGTGATCTAGTGTTTAAATCTGGAAATGGTAGATTATATAAAATAGATCATAAAACTTATATTATTGATTTTTTCTTAAATCAAAATATTAAACATGCAATAAATGGACATGTTTGGTTTTTTGAAGCTTATGGTAATCTTAAACTTAAGAATTTCTACCATAAATGTTTAAGGTTCTGTAATGTTCAAAACGTTTCAATAATTTCAGCAAATATATTTTCTTATAGATTTATTTCAAATAAAGATAACAGGTCTAGAATAATTTTTGATGCATGGGATAATTTTTATTTAATGCCGAATTTTAAAAAAATAAAAACCCAGCTTTTCGATGCGTACAAATCATTATCAGAAAATATAGAACTTTGGGTTACAAACTCTGAAGAAAACAAGTTGTTTTTTATAGAATATTTTAAGGTTAAACAAATAAAAATAATTAAAAATGGAGTTGATTTTAATAAATTTACTAAAGGGCTTTCTATACCTGAAGATTTAAAATCCGTTAAAGAAAATAATTTGCCTATTGTTGGTTTTGGAGGAAAGATTACCCATCTTTTTGATGTAGACTTGTTCAATTATTTAACAGAAATTAATAGAAACTATAATTTTGTTTTAGTAGGTCAAATTTTGAATAGAAGACTATTTTCAAAAATCAAATTATTTAAAAATGTTTATTATTTGGGTGACAAAAAATATAATGAATATCCAAGTTATGTAAGTAATTTTGACATAGGAATAATTCCATATAAAACAGGAAAAAATCAACACGGTGGAGATTGTATAAAGGCCTATGAATATATAGCTGCAGGAATAATAGTTATTGGGACACCTGGTAATGGATTATCAGAATTGGAAGAGTATATCCACATAGCCAATTCAAAGGAGAGTTTTTCAGAAAAGATAAAAAATGGAAAACATTTAAAAATGTTGCCAAAAGGATTTCATTCATGGCGATTAAAAGAACAGGAATTATTATCACTATTAAAATAATTTAATTTGAAAATTGCTATATTAGGAACAAGAGGAATACCAAATAATCATGGGGGTTATGAACAATTTGCTGAATTTTTTGCAAAGTATCTAGCTAATAAAGGATATGAAATTTACGTTTATAACTCATCTCTTCATCCTTATAAAAAAAATACTTGGTACGGTGTTCATTTAATTCACAAATATGATCCAGAAAACTATTTAGGTGCTTCCGGGCAATTTATCTATGACCTAAATTGTATTTTAGATATTAGGAGGAAAAAAATTGATATAGTTTTTCAACTAGGTTATACAAGTAGTTCTGTGTGGAATTGGCTAATTCCAAAATATGTAAAGTTGATAACAAATATGGATGGTTTAGAATGGAAACGATCTAAATACTCCAAAAGTGCTCAAATTTTTTTAAAATATGCTGAAAAACTTGCCATAAAACACAGTCATGTTTTAATTGCTGATTCTTTAGGTATTAAAGAATATTTAAAAAATAAATATTCAGTTAATTCTGAATATATTGCCTATGGAGTTGAAACAAAAAATGAATATAATAATTCAATTTTACAGGAATTAAATATTAAAAAGAATGCATATAATATGTTAATTGCAAGAATAGAACCGGAAAACAATGTTGAAGTTATCTTAGATGGTGTAAAAAAATCAAATAATAAACAAATTTTTCTGGTAATAGGTAGAGTGGACAATTCATTTGCGAAATTTTTGGTTGAAAAATATAAAAAATACACTCAAATAAAATTTATTGGCTCTATTTACAATATGCCGAAATTGAATACGCTGCGTAAAAATTCAAATATTTACTTTCATGGCCATAGTGTCGGTGGTACCAACCCTTCTCTTTTAGAAGCAATGGCATCACATGCTTTTATTTGTGCTCATGATAATATTTTTAACAAATCAATACTTGGTAAAAATGCTTTATATTTTTTAAATGAAACAGATATTATTGGAGTTCTAGAAACTAAAAACAAAAAGGACCATCAATCTTTTTTGGATAAAAATTATAAGCGAGTAGTTAACGAGTTTAATTGGAAATCCATTAATCAAAAATATGAACTATTAATATGAATCCGAAGAAATTAAAAATAGCTGTTTTTATAGCTTCTTTTATATTGTTTATTGTATTCCTGTTTTTTGTTGATATCAGCAAAAAATTAAATTATTACAATATCGATAATTCTTATAATGATTCATTAATTGTGCAAATTAAATTTAAAAATAGTTTAGATAGAAAGGAAATACAACTATATTATTCTGCTTCTGTCAATGCTAAATCTCATTATACCAATGACCAAAGAACTAAGGTATTTGTAAATAATCAAACAGCTGATTTCAAGTTCTTTACTAAATATATTCCAATATTACTTCGGGTAAGTTTTGATAAAAACATAAAAGATACAATTAGTATTAAACAGGTTTCAATAAACCTGATAGATCAAAATATTGATATAGATCTTACAAAGTTTCTTGCCCATCCTTCTATCCAAGTTCTTAAAAAAAAATCAGATTTTATTAAAATTGACCTGACACCTAAAAACGGTATAAAATATGATCCATATATTTATTTAGAAAATCCGGTTTATATTAATAAAATAACTACTACAGAAATTATTCTGATTTTAATAATTATATCACTTCTTTCATTTTTAATTTCTCAACTTTCTGTTTACCTATTAAATTATAAAACTTCTCCTGAAAGTATTAATTCAATTCTATTGTTTCTCCTGATTATCTCACTTTTATTTAAAGAGCATTGGATTAGTAAAAGCACAATTTTAATAGGCCTTTATACACTGTTTTTATTTATTAAGAAGAAAACAAAATTAAAAGATATTAATTATTATGGTTTTTCGCTCTTTTTCATTTTTGCTGTTATTTCTTTGACATGGTCTACAAATATTGATAATTCATTGCCAAAAATAATCGGGTTTTTACCTTTTATTATCCTACCCATATGGGCTAAATTTTTGAATTCAAAGATCAGATATGATATCATATTTAAATATGTTGGAATAATTTTTATGCTAATTTCTATTGCCACCATTCTACTAGCTTCTTTTAGATTTAATTCTTCACATCAAATGTCGGAGTTTTATTATCATACTTTAGCTTCTCCTTTATCAACAAATGCTATATATATTTCACTTCTGTATTTAATTATCTTTCTTTTTGATCTATTCTTTTTATTACGAAAAAAAGAAAAAATAGAAGTTTTTGACTTTTTCACCTTAACAATATTATTTATCTATATATTATTATTAAGTTCAAAACTGATAATCATTCTATTGATCTTCAGTACATGTATTGTATTATATCCATCATTGAAGTTAAGATTTAAAAATCGTAAATTAATTCGTGCAGGAATAGTAATAATAAGTTCAATTTTTTTAGTGATATTTCTTTCCCATAATAATTTATCTAAAAGGTTTGATAAAGTACTAAATATTGAAAAAATAAAAGAGGTATATTCCTTAAATGAATTTGGAGACACTTACATGTGGAATGGTTTAAATTTAAGACTGTTGCAACTCAGAGCCTTTTATGATATTGAAACAAATGATCATTTCAATTCTTTAATAGGAGTAGGCCTAAATAATGGACAAGTTTTATTAAATGAAAGATATAAATATTACAAATTAGATACCGGTAAAAAATGGGAAAAAAATGGTGGATATTTAAGCTATAATTTTCATAATCAATATGCTCAAATTTTAATTGAACTAGGTTTTATTGGATTTTTATTGTTAATATACTTATTTTATAGACTTATTGTAAACGCAATAAATAGTAGAAATTTTCTTCTTTTCTCTATTGTTTTTATTTTTATACTTATTATGTTTACGGAATCTATTTTGGTTCGCCAAAAAGGTATTATGTTTTTTGTTCTATTCCCTCTTATTGCGATAGAAGTTAAAAAATACATCGAACAAAAAGAACTTATTTAGTAATTTTTAAAATGTCAGTCAAAAACAAACGCTATTCCATATATATTAAACCAATTTCCATTATATCCAATTTGGTTATCATTAATTTTATTTTATACTATTTTTTAAATGAATTCTTTTTTAATTTATTTTTTCTTGCTTATGTCAACCTCAGCTGGTTAATTATTTCATACCATTTGAATTTTTATAATTTGAGACGTTATACTAAAAATGTTGATGTTATTTCACGTCTTTTATTACAATTTTTGATTTTTACTTTTGTCTATTTTGCGTACTTCAGTTTGACTAATAAAACAATTTTAACTTTAAAACATTTGAAAGTTTTAAGCTTAATTTTTGTCAGTATTAGTTTGTTTAGAAGTTTTTATTTATATGCATTAAGAAAATATAGAGTAGAAGGAAAAAATTTAAGGAATATTATATTTATAGGTTCAAATAAAACTGTAAATAAGATCACCGAATTTTTTCAAAATCATCCAGAATTAGGATATCGGATTCTCGGAAATTTTTATGACGATCAAAATGACAGCAAATTGTATTTAGGCAATATGGATTCCGCTTTTGAATATATATCAATGAATGAAGTGGATGAAATATATTGTTCTATCTCTGAGTTAAGTAAAACTCAAATTAATTCATTTATTGATTTTGCAGATAATAATTTGATTGTATTAAAATTACTTCCAGATGCGAAAGATGTTTATACAACAAAAATGAAAGTTGAATATTACGATTATATCCCCGTATTATCGTTAAGATCAATTCCTTTTGATAACACGGTAAATCAAATTGTAAAACGCCTATTTGATATCCTGTTTTCTCTGTTTATCATCATATTTATTCTTTCATGGTTGTCTCCATTACTGTTTATTTTAGTAAGATTTGAATCCAAAGGTCCATTGATCTTTAAACAAACGAGAGATGGATTAAATGGAAATCAATTTATTTGTTACAAATACAGATCAATGTATCTAAACAATTTGGCCGATGATATGCAGGCGACGAAACAAGACGAAAGGGTAACAAAAGTTGGCGCTTTTTTGAGAAAATCAAATATGGATGAA
>Ga0164315_10004785_pt1 | contig 10529 bp, 10 predicted proteins | sample GuaBasSedimGuay6_FD_113737 | JGI IMG/M metagenome (GOLD analysis project Ga0164315, IMG submission 113737) | Subseafloor sediment microbial communities from Guaymas Basin, Gulf of California, Mexico - Guay6, Core 4569-2, 0-3 cm | ecosystem: Environmental > Aquatic > Marine > Hydrothermal vents...
CTAAAGACACACTAGGTGTTTCAGAACGCTTACGCCTAACTCGCCCTTGATGGCGTTGCTTGACTACTTTCGCCAAACGACTTTCGACCAGCTTAATTCTCTGACTGACTAGGCGCCGATCAGACTCTAATTGAGTCTCTCCAGTACCACGCATTCCAATCCCGCCTTTCTGACGATCTAAATGCGACCAACCTCCGGTTAAACGCGAAGAAAGGTGATTTAACTGCGCCAACTCTACTTGCAACTTACCATCATAGGTCTTTGCCCTTAAAGCAAAAATATCTAGAATAAGACCATTACGATCAACTACCCTAATCTCTAATTCGGCTTCTAAGTTACGTTCTTGGCTAGGCGTTAAAACATGATTAAACAGCACAAGATCTGCTTCTGTTTCTTTTATTACCGCCTTCAACTCTTCCAATTTCCCAGAGCCTACAAAAAAACCCGGGTCTGGATGACGTCTAGACCCCGTAAGGACATGTACAACCTCAGCACCTGCTGAACTTGCCAACTCTTTTAATTCATTTAAATCTTCTTGCCCGTCATGTAAGGTAATGTGTACTAGGACGGCTCTTTCTCCAGACTCAGGACGATCAAACAATAGTGATCTCCTCAGCCGATACTTTTAACTTACTCAATTTCGCTCTCTTTATTAATCATAGTGACTGGTTTCCCGGGCACAATAGTAGAAATTGCATGCTTATATACCATCTGTGACATTGTATTTTTTAGCATAATGACATATTGATCAAATGAATCAACACGGCCCTGCAACTTAATGCCATTAACTAAAAAAATGGATACGGGCGTGTGCTCTTTTCTTAGTGCATTTAAAAAAGTATCCTGCAAGTTTTGGCTTTTTGACATACATCTCTCCCTATTGTTATTTTTATTTTTCCGCAATCAGCTCAAACCATATTTCGATACCTTACCGATAATTAAGCCGATTTACAAGATATAGGTACGCAAAGGTTCAAAATCAAGCCCTACTCAGGCTTTAATAATCTGATTTGGTGGCTCACTATTGCTAGTGCACCCAAAACTCCAAGCATTGACGCACTGACAATTAAACTCATTGATTCCGCAAAGCTCATGAAATGCAATTGAAATTGACTCTGATAAAGCATAGATAAATGAGCAACGGGGGAGCTTAGCATAAATAACATTAAGCTAATAATGCACCAAGCAAAACACCCAGCTATAAAGCCAAACCAAAAACCACTATAAAGAAAAGGGAGGCATATAAATGCATTTGTTGCCCCTACTAGTTTTTCTACTACGACCTCATCTCTGCGCGTTTGCAGCTCTAAACGTATGGTATTTCCAGTGATAAAAACCACAGCAACGGCTAACAAGCCAGATAGCAACATGACTACTTGATTAGCTATTTGCATCATTGTCTGCAAACGCGCCACCCAATCCATATCAATTTGGGCAAAATCAACTTCTTGTTCATTTTTTGTTTGCTCTAACAATTGTGTTAGTTGATACGCTTCACTTACCTCTTGTGTAGGAAAAACCTGAATGACCGCTGGCAAGGGGTTGCTTTCCAGGGCATTCAGTGCGGCACCAAAGCCACTATATTGCTGAAATTCTGCTAAAGCTTGCTGCTTAGAAATCAGCACAACATTAGCCACCCCTTCATAAGCCTGTAATCGCCGTGCTAATTTTGCAGCTTGCTTATCAGAAATATGTTCATGTAAAAACAATGAAAACTGTTTACCTGTCTGCAAATTATCGACTAGTTGTTGGGCATTATTCACTAAAACATAAAAACTACCCGCCAAAGACAACGCTATGGCCATAACAATAATAGCCATAGCCGAGGTGAAAGGTGTTAACAACAATCTACGCAAACTAGCGCCTAATGCCTCTCTATGTAATAGCAAATTAATGCTTAACCAGCCTGCAGGCTTACGTTTATGATGACCAACTTGTTTGACTTGCCGTGGGGGCTCTATAGGCTTTTTTCTAACTGACTTCATAAATGATGCTTAATAAGTGCGCCGTGATTCAATTGCAAAACTCTATGATCCAACTTTGTCACTAATTCAATATCATGCGTGGCAACTAAAACCGTAACACCCACTTGTTTAAACTGCTCAAATAAACGCATAATTTCTGCTGATAATTGCGGATCTAAATTACCTGTAGGCTCATCGGCCAAGATTAACGCGGGCTTATTGACAACCGCACGCGCAATACCGATACGCTGTTGCTCACCACCCGACAAAGCCAAAGGAAGTTTATTTTCCTTAGCTAACAAACCTACTTTATCGAGTGCTGCACGAACCCGTCTCGCCACCTCATGCCGACCTACACCCGCGACGATTAAAGGTAATGCTACATTATCAAAAACAGTGCGATCAAAGAGCAACTTATAGTCCTGAAAAATCAAGCCTAACTTGCGTCGCAGAAAAGGAATTTGCCTATCATGCATGCGACAAATATTTTGCCCATCAACTAAAATCTGCCCTCGAGTGCAACGCTCAATAACCGCCACCAGCTTAAGTAAAGTACTTTTTCCTGCGCCCGAGTGCCCCGTTAAAAAAGCCATTTCGCCTTTATCAAGATGGAAACTAAGGTCAATTAAAGTATCCCCTGCATCGGCATAACGCTTAAAAACATGATCAAAGCTTAACATGACAGATTAATCTTTATCTTGCTTAAATAAGGCATCGATAAAATCTCGAGCATTAAAATCTTGCAAGTCATTAATACCCTCACCCACCCCCAGAAAACGGATAGGTATGCCCGATTGTTTGGCTAAAGCGAAAATAATCCCTCCTTTCGCTGTACCATCTAATTTTGTTAGGGCAAGCCCTGTCAATTCAACTGCTTTGTTAAAGTGTTCCGCTTGCGAGAGGGCATTTTGCCCTGTACCGGCATCTAAAACCAATAACACCTCATGCGGTGCCGTATCATCTAACTTACCGATAATGCGTTTGATTTTTTTCAACTCTTCCATCAAATTTGATTTCGTGTGCAAGCGACCTGCTGTATCAGCAATCAATACATCAACACCTTTTGCTTGCGCCGACTGTACCGCATCAAATATAACCGATGCAGAATCCGCCCCCGTATGCTGCGCCACGACATGAATTTTGTTACGTTCACCCCAAACTTGCAACTGCTCAACCGCTGCGGCCCTGAATGTATCTCCGGCTGCTAACATGACACTATGTCCTTGCTGTTGCAATCTTTGCGCTAGCTTGCCAATTGTTGTTGTTTTACCTGCGCCATTGACACCCACGACTAAAATCACATAAGGCCCTTCTTTTTCTGGTATTACCAAAGGCTGGCTTACAGGCTCTAATAACTCTAATAGCTGTTGCTTTAAAAGGTCAGATAAGGCATTAACATCTTGCAGCTGGTGTTTTTCAACACTTTCTTCCAATTTAGCAATGATGCCTGTGGTCACATCCATACCCACATCAGCCATTAATAAACTAGTCTCTATCTCTTCCAATAAATCTTGGTCAATCTTGCGATTCGCAAAAGTAACTACCGATAATGCAGCCCCTAAACCTGTGCGCGTTTTTCCAAGCTGTGACTTTAAACGCAAATATAAAGACTCAGGCTCAACTAGCTCAGGAGCAGGTATTTTCACCTCACCTTCAATGATAAGCGCTGGCGGCTCATCCTTCCTTAAGCCTTCAGAAACAACAGAATCTTCCGCAGGTACAGTAACTCGCTCGTCATCTACAGTCTTATATTTCGCATGAAACCTAATCAATAGCAAAGGCAACATCAAAATCATAGCCGTAAGGCTATGTACTACACCTATCCATGCCGGCATAGATAACTTAACTAGTGCGATTCCAGCCGCAAACTGAACTAGTAATAGCAAGCTTATTGCAGCACCTGCCCAACGTACTGATCTAATGCGGCTGCTAGTAGCAGATAGCATTAAACCCGTTAAACCAATAAAAACAATAACTGAAAAAATACGGTGCACCCAATGCACAGCGATTTTTGCATCAAAGGATAATGGCGCTAAAAAGTTAAACGCATTGACATAATTTGCTTGCGGCCACCATGAATCTAAACACTGAGGAAACCCACCACAGACTAAACCCGCATGATTTGCAGTGAGCCAAGCACCCAACAATAACTGCAAGCCTAGAACAACAATAGCACTAGAAACAAGCCATGATTTAGTGCCATCATTACGTTTAACGTAGCCTGTTTTACTGTGCAAATAAATATACACAAGCACATACAAAGCAAACGCATTCAGCAGATAATGAACCAGCTGGTTAAGTGCCTGAGTACCCAACCAATGCGCATGCATACCTAAAGGGATTTGCACGGCCACCAAACCAGCTAAAATTAGCGTATAAACAACCAGCTTTAATCGTGCATTTTTTAGCCAAAGGCTACTCAAGATCATCATGCCTAACAGCACAACAATAGCAAAAGCACTTACTGAGTGGATCAAAGCAATGAGCTCATGATTGGCTATATTTTCTTGGCCAAATATTTGCACTACCTGCGTATAACAGCTTAAAAACTCATTACATGTCAGAACTTCAACAGGTACTAAATGCTGATATGCACCAGTACCTGCAAGCAATAAAATAAAAAAACCGACTAAAACAGTAAAAACTCTAAACATACCTACTTACCCAATTTGAGAAATTCTAAGTAACTTTTTCAAGTCACTCTTAACAGCATAAGGGTCGAAACCTGATTTATATTGCATCATCAAATTACCTAGCGGATCCATTAATATTATCATTCCATCAGTAAGCTCCGCTGCTACCTTTTGCTTAATTTTCTCCAACAATGTCGAGCTAGGTCTAACCTTTAATAATCGATCATCCGCATCCCACCATGGCTGAAAGTCCTCCTCTTGGACGCCTTGCACTAGAATTACAGCACGCCTAACACGAGGTAAATCTTTATTAAGCATTAAGCGTAATTGCTTAGTTGCATGAATCGCATCAATACAAAGCTGATTACACCCTTTATTAGGAATAATATTTAAAATAACCCAATGCCCTTCAAGCTCTTTAATGTTTTCCACAGAAAAGTCATCTACGCCTATCAGGTCACTCCTTTCTGTTGTTACCACAGGAGCAATCAAATCACCTTTATTAGTTGCCATAGGCTGGAAATCTGGATTTTTAGTTAAATACCAAGCAATAGAAAATGGAATGGCAGTCATTAACGCTAAAATAATAATTGTGCGTTGATTCTTTTTTTGTTGATTATTCATCTTTATATTTTTTACAACTTATCCAAAGTATTAATAATGTTAAGGTAACAGCCAAAGCAAACCATTGCACAGCATAGGCAATATGTTTTTCTGGCGGCATACGAGTATTTATCTGCCAATCCCTTGCATAGCCATTCGGCTGATCAGGCAATAACTGCACCTGAAAATCAAAAATAGGCTGATTAAGCTTTTTAGTAATCTTGGCATCATTGATTATTTGTACCACTGAAGGCCATGAATCACTGGGCTCATCGGCTCCCGCCAAAACCAGCCCCACCCTAGGAAAGTAATTGAGCATACCGTTCAACACTAGCTCACCAGAAGGCGGTATAAAATCAATATTAGGTAATTGCTGCCTGTCTATACTCATGGCTACCCAACCACGATTGACTAAAACTAGCTTATCATTACCTGCCAGTACAAAAGGAGTCAAAACAAAGCCCCCCACTTTACCATTTATAATTTGGTTATCGACTAAAAATTGATGCGCCACATCATAGTGCCCACGTAATTGTACTTGCCTATATCGCCACTCATCGCCAGTAGCCAACAAATGAGCCAATGCTACCGGTGGTAACAGCATTTTTTCTTGCTGAGCAGTGATATGTACTCGTTTAACTTCAGCTCTATCCAATTGCCAGAAACCTAAGCGCAACAAAAGAGCCAATACAGCAATAAAAACAATAAAAGGGGTGAAGTTAATTTTCCAGGTATAGTTTAAAAAACTTAGTTTCATCTGTGATACCTAAAATAAAGCCGATAACATCATCATTGCTTAATTAAAATCTTAACTAGGCTTATAATTATCAAAATATTTGCTACCTAGCAACCCCATTCATTAATAGACTATCTTACCACTATGCTAAAAATTCTTATTATTCTTGTCTTCCTAACGATCCTTGCCAGCCTTGGCACAGCTCTCTATCACCTAATAATGCATAAAGAGTCTTCTGCAAAAACAGTCAAGGCATTGACTTATCGCATTGGAATTTCTCTCGTTTTATTTATCTTATTATCTATTGCTTTTATGACCGGTTTAATCCAACCTTCGGGTATCGGTATGCAGATGCACCTACAAAAAGCAGCACAACAACAAAATAGCTAAAAAACCCAAGATAAAACCCTGAAATTATTGCTATTTATCAAGACAAAAAAAAAGCACTACCCATACAGGTAGTGCTTTTTTCAGCCAAACTGGGTTACTTACATCATATAAACAAAAATAAACAAGCCCAACCAGACGACATCAACAAAATGCCAATACCAAGCGGCAGCTTCAAAAGCAAAATGATTTTCAGGTGTAAAATGCCCTTTTGAACTACGGAATAAAACCACAGTCAAAATAATAGCACCTACACAAACGTGAAAACCGTGAAAACCGGTCAACATGAAGAAAGTCGAACCATAGATACCAGAACCTAAAGTTAAACCCATTTCATGATAAGCTTCTTGATACTCCAGCGCCTGAAAAGCAACGAACAAAAACCCTAAAGTGACAGTTGCCGCTAAACCTTTGATTAATTGACTACGATTTTTTTCAATTAAACCATGATGCGCCCAAGTACAAGTCACACCACTAGTTAAAAGAATTAAAGTATTCAACAAAGGTAAACCGAAAGCACCCATAGGCTCAAATTCACCACCGATATCACCCGGTCCATTTGTTGGCCATACAGATTCAAAAGAAGGCCATAATAACCCAGAAGAACGACCTGGGCCGTCACCAATGCCTCCCAACCAATCTACTGATAAATTACGCGTGTACCAAAGCGTACCGAAAAATACTGCAAAAAACATGATTTCAGAAAAAATAAACCACATCATTGCCATGCGATAGGAAATACCCACGCCTTTGTTATACATGCCTGTTTCACTTTCTGTTGCTTGTAAAGTGAACCAACCACCAATCATGATAATAAAAATTGACAAGCCGACCAGCATAAAAGTAGAGCCAGCCGCATTGCCATTTAAGTAGTTTGCAAAACCTGCCAATGAAGTCATCAAACCAATAGTCGCAGCTATCGGCCATGTTGCCTTATGTGGAATGTAATATGCGCCTTGTGTAGACATCATAATCCCCTATTTAGTTAGTAGTATCAAAAAATGTAAGTCCGAATGTTAGCCTTTTATAATGCTCAGGTAAGGCGGGGTTAATCACTATTTGCACTTCTAAGTGCTTAGTTTCACCTGCTTCAAAAACCTGGGTATCAAAACAAAAACACTCGGTATTTTTAACGTAAGCGACTGAAGGTCCCGGAGTAACGCTCGGGTTAGCCTTTGCAGTGATACGCTGACCTGTTTTATTGGTTGCTGTAAAACCCATCTTAACCACTTCACCCGGATGCACTTTAACCTCGTACTTATCAGCCTTAAAGGCTAAGTTAGTACCTGAACCCAGTGAAGTAATAAACTCCAGCGTTATTTCTCTTTGTGTATCAACGGCATAATTTAAAGCAGAAGAGTCTTGCTTAGTTTTCCCATTAATACCGGTTATCTCGCACAAAATATCGTACAAAGGTATCAAAGCAACGGCAAACAAAAACATAACGAACACCAAAAGAACTAAGGCCCGAACTGTTTTTTTATTCTTCTGCTCTAAATCTGCATTCACTAAGAGGTAACCCTTATTACAGCAAAAACATAAATTGAAATTGCAACAACCGCTAAGGCGACTGCAGTCAAAATATTTTTTGTTTTAGTAGTCATTATTTTACTATCACTTTGCTCATATAAACTAACTATGAGCAAAGGATATAAGCTCCTTAGAAATGTTCAGTTGGAATTTTTTCTGGTGGAGTAGCAAAAGTATGATATGGCACTGGTGAAGGTAAAGTCCACTCTAAGCCATGCTTATGTGCATCTTCCCAAACTTCATCAGATACTTTTTCGCCTGTACCACCTTTAATTGTATGGATAACAATATAAAGGAATAACAACTGGCTAAAACCGAAAATAAATGCGCCAACACTAGACACCATATTCCAATCAGCAAACTGTACTGCGTAATCAGGAATACGACGTGGCATACCAGCCAAACCTAAGAAATGTTGCGGGAAAAACAAAATATTAACAGAAACAGCCGATAACCAGAAATGCAACTTAGCTAATTTCTCATCATACATATTCCCAGTCCATTTAGGTAACCAGAAATATCCACCTGCCATCAAAATAAATATTGATGCTGGCACTAAAGTGTAATGAAAATGAGCCACAATAAAGTAAGTATCATGATACTGAAAATCAATAGGAGCCAGAGCCATCATTAATCCAGTAAAGCCACCCAGAGTAAATAACACTACGAAAGCAATTGAAAACAACATAGGAGTTTCAAAGGTCATAGACCCTTGCCACATCGTTGCAGTCCAGTTAAAGATTTTCACCCCAGTAGGAATCGCAATTAACATGGTCGCATACATAAAGTACAACTCACCAGCCATCGGCATACCCACAGTAAACATGTGATGCGCCCAAACGATAAATGATAAAAATGCAATAGCTGCTGTCGCATAAACCATAGAGCTGTAACCAAATAAAGGCTTACGTGCAAATACTGGAATAATAGTTGAAGCAACACCAAAAGTTGGCAGAATCATTACATATACTTCTGGGTGTCCGAAGAACCAAAAAATATGTTGATAAAGCACAGGATCACCACCACCCGCTGCATTAAAGAAGCTAGTATCGAAGAAGCGATCAGTCAATAGCATCGTTACCGCACCTGCAAAAACAGGCATAATCGCAATCAATAAGAAAGCAGTAATTAACCAAGTCCAAACGAATAATGGCATTTTCATCAATGTCATTTTTGGCGCACGCATATTGAAGATAGTTGCGATGATGTTAATCGCCCCCATAATCGATGAGATACCCAACATGTGTACTGAGAAAATAGCAAATGGTAATGCAGCACCTGTTTGCAACACCAATGGTGGGTATAAAGTCCAACCCGATGCCGGCGCTCCGCCTTCCATAAACAATGTACTTGCTAATAGCAATATACCACCAACTAACATCCAGAAACTCATGTTATTCATACGTGGTAACGCCATATCTGGCGCACCAATCATTAATGGAATCTGCCAGTTAGCAAAACCAACAAATGCTGGCATTACCGCACCAAACACCATTACCAATGCATGCATCGTGGTCATCGAGTTAAAAAACTGCGGACTCACAAACTGCATACCTGGCTCAAATAATTCGGCACGAATAACCAATGCCATCATTCCACCAACAAAAAACATCGCTAACGCAAACAATAAATAAAGCGTACCAATATCTTTATGGTTGGTGGTAATTATCCACCTTAAAAGGCCTTTCTCAGGCCCGTGATCATGATGATCATCATGATCATGTTCAGCTGTTACAGCAGACATACTAATACCTCGTTTAATACTTAAAAAGATTTGCTTCAAACACAATAACGAATGTTATTCGTCATCATCGTCATAAACGACTTCTGGAATCGCTGCTTGTAAAGATTTGATAGCTGAAGGCTGAATTGAATCACCTACTGTATTACCTAAACCATTACGTATAAATGTAGTTACTGCTGCAAAATCAACAGGATCTAACATTTGCCCAAAGGCAGGCATCATACCTTTACCATTTAGCATTAATTCTATTTGCGCATCAATATCCCCTATTACCAGCGGGCTATTTGAAATTGCAGGAAAAGTGCCAGCCATACCTGTGCCATCAGCCATATGACAAGATGCACAATTATTAGCGTAAACTTTTTCGCCTTTCGCAATTAAATCTTCTTGGGTCCAATCTTGTTCTGCTGCAGCTGCTTGAGCTACTACTTCACCTTTTTGTTCAATAACCCATGCTGCATAATCTGCTTTTTCCATTGCAATAACTACAATTGGCATAAAACCATGATCCTTACCACATAGCTCAGTACATTGACCGCGATATGTGCCGGCTTTCTCAACAGAAGTCCATGCTTCATTAATAAAGCCAGGAATCGTATCTTTTTTCCAGCCCAAATCAGGAACCCACCAAGAGTGAATTACATCAGCCGCTGTAAATAAGAAACGAATCTTAGTATTAATAGGTACCACTAAAGGCTTATCAACTTCCAATAAATAATTAGGTACAGTTCGTGGATCAATACCAGAATTAAGTTGTCTCGCTTTATTACTCGCTTCATCTAAGCTACTAAAAAAACGAATACCACTATCTAAGTATTCATATTCCCACTTCCACTGCCACCCCGTGACTTTAATGGTCATTTCTGAGTCTTTGGTATCATCCATTTCCAGCATAACTTGAGTAGCAGGAATTGCTAATAAAATTAAAATCA
>Ga0164315_10004786_pt1 | contig 10527 bp, 7 predicted proteins | sample GuaBasSedimGuay6_FD_113737 | JGI IMG/M metagenome (GOLD analysis project Ga0164315, IMG submission 113737) | Subseafloor sediment microbial communities from Guaymas Basin, Gulf of California, Mexico - Guay6, Core 4569-2, 0-3 cm | ecosystem: Environmental > Aquatic > Marine > Hydrothermal vents >...
CAATGTTTCAAAAATATCTTCCATACTAATAATACCATCCACGCCACCATATTCATCCACAACAAGAGCAATATGTTCTTTTTTATGAAGAAGCATTTCCCAGACAGTAAACACCTCGTTAGTGTCATTTACAACCGCGATTTCTCTTTTTATATCTTTTAATTTAAGTTCGTTTTCTTCTTCTGATAACTTTTCGAAAACACTATGCCTATATACATAACCGGTAATGTTTTCCTTGTCTTTGGTATAAACTGGTACACGTGAAAAATGTAGAAATTCTTTGTTTTGAGAAAACTCCTTTATGTTTAACTCTTCATCAGCAATAGTAAGCACCACACGTGGAGTCATTATCTCTGATACTTTTATCCGCTTTAGTTTTAATAAATTCTGAATGATTTTTGTCTCTTCTTTTTTAAAAACACCTTCTTCTAATCCTATATTTGCTAATGCGGAGAACTCTTCTCTGCTTGTAGTGTTTAGTTTTTTCTTTCTAGAAATCAAATTAGTAATCAAAGCCGAAACCACCACCAAAGGATAGGTAACAATAATAATCACTCGAATTATACGTCCTGACAACATCGCCAATTCTCTCCAATAAAGTGCTCCAATTGTTTTGGGAATAATCTCCGTAATAACCAATATCAAAATAGTTAAAATTGCAGAAGCAATACCAAAAGAAGCTTCTCCATACACGGCAATGGCTTGGGCACCAACACCCGCAGCACCAACCGTATGTGCTATTGTGTTTAAAGAAAGTATCGCAGATAATGGTTTGTCAATATTCTTTTTTAAGGCAATAAAATTTGTTGCCCTTTTGCTTCCAGCCTCTTCTTTTACCTTTAAAAACCCTATCGGGGTAGACAACAATACTGCCTCCATAATAGAACAAAGGAAAGAGAGTACTAATACTAATAATAAATATGAAATTAATAATATCATGTTTGCAAAGTTAAAATAAGATATAATTTACCAACTACTTCTTAATAAAAAGTTCTCTAAGTTATCCATCACATTTTTACTGTTCTTTACACCTGTCTGCAATAAAAAAGCATTGATTGTAGACAAAATCGTATTTCCTTCTTGTGGTATAAATGCCCAGGCCTTAACCACTTTGTTGTTAATCAACATGTTGTTGTCAACCACAATAGCATGAGAAAAGATTCGCCCCATAAAACCATATCTTCGTCCTAGCTCAAAAATCACATTTGAATCAAATTTATTCGTACTCGAAACGTAAACATTCTCTCTCAACAAGCTTTCAATATTACTTTTGTCTATCTTCTGGTTCAACTCAATATTAAAACGTACAGCGTGCATCAATTGGCTCGGTGTGGTAATGTCAGAGGACTGAATATCCGCAGAGATTCCTTGTGTTTCATACAAATCTTTCACGTCAATTGCGTGGTGTGTGCCCAGAACATCATCTAAATGACGAGCAACAACATTAGATGTAACCAAGCGTTCATGATTTCCAAGATCTTCCGAACGGCGAACAATAACAAAATCTGCTTTACACAATTTTTCCAATCTTTCCCCTGCAAAAACATTCAGAAGAGAAGCAATAGCATGCGTATTACACGAAACAATCTGAACAAATTTCTTGTTTATAATTATTTCTTCATTTATTTTAGACATAAAAGGAATTCCAAAACCCTTTTCGCTCCCTTGTGCCGAACAGCCCTTTAACTTTTCAAGCTTTTTATACCAAGGTTTGTTTTCCAAACCCATTCCGTTTGTCGTAGTATCAAATATATAATCAATCAAATTAATACAACTGTCAATTTCTTGAAACTGCAGATGTTTTTCTTTAGTACAAACAATAACGCCCTTCTCTTTAAGCATCTCTAATTCTGTATTGTTCCATGGAAACAATTTGTTCTTCAGTGCATACACTTCAGAAATCCCTAATCTCTTTTTGTGTTGAATTAATACATTCAATAATGTGACGCCTATATTTCCAATGCCATTTACAAGTACTTTCATTCGTTTGTTTTCTTTTGGTTAATGCTTTTTCCTTTTAATGGCACAAAAAGTGATTTTAAAAATATTTTCATGTCTAAGGAAAAACACTTGTTTTCTATATAGTATAAATCATTTTGTAATGATAATTGTGCATCACAAACACCTTGCAATTGTGCTTTACCTGTAATTCCTGGTTTTACACTCCATCGTTTTACTTCTTTTTCCCATCCCAAACGCACAACGTCTTGTTCTGTAAGAGGGCGAGGACCAACAATGCTCATTTGACCAAGCACAATGTTTATCAGTTGTGGTAATTCGTCAATGCCTAATTTTCTCAGAATTTTTCCTAAAACTGTAATTTTTCCATCTTGCATGCTTCTAAACTTATAAATCACAAACAATTTCTTGTTTTTTCCAAGACGTTTCTGTTTAAGAACAATAGGAAATCCCATACAAATCAATATTGTAAGTGATATTACAAACATAAGCGGTGAAAGAATTATAAATAATATTAATGCAAGTATTCTCATTGTTTCAAAAAGCGTTGTTTCAAAAATAAACTGTGCTCAAAATTAAAAAAATTATGATTGGCTTTCTGTTTTTCTTATATTTGTTTCAAACAAACCAAAATCTCTAATAAATCAAATCATGAGAAAAACCATCTTAATCTTTATTTTTTTCTTCTGTGTTTTTTATGGACAGGCTCAAACGCTACCTAGTAATCGTAGTGTTGACTGGACATTAGCAGGATTACGCGACACAACCACTTCTGGATTTTCAATAATTGATATGCAAGCCTACGGTGTAATTGGTGATAGCATCTCACCTAATGATTCTATTTTAACAGCTGTTTTAAATATTTATACTGATTCGAATGTTATTCTTGTATTTCCTAATGGAATTTTTCTTTTTAACAACACCATAAACATTAGCAGTAATACAATCATAAAAGGACAAGGGCCAAGCAATACAACATTTAAAATAGATTTAGGAGGAAGTGGAAATGGAATAAACATTCAAGGAACGTCAATAAATACAGATACGACATCACTTGTGCAATCTGCAACAAAAGACAGCAGTTTTATTATTGTAGCCGACACCAGCATTTTTTCAAGTAAAGATTGGATTCGTATTATACAAGTGGATTCTAATTTGGTTACCTCTTCTTGGGCACGAGAAAGTGTGGGACAAGTTGTTCAGATAGAACAAATTGTTAATAACAAATTTATTTTGTCTTCACCTTTACGTATGGATTATAATATTGTTCTTTCCCCTTACATACAAAAAATTAATCCAATACAAAATGTAGGAATAGAATGTATAAAAATCAATCGAATAGATGATACTTCTCCACAACATTCAAGTAATATCACGTTTCGCTATACTGTTAATTGTTGGGTAAATGGAATAGAGTCTCAAAACTGTAGCTTTAGCCATATTAAAGCCGAATACAGTTCTAATGTTTCAATCTCAAAATCTTATTTTCACCATGCTTTTGATTATGGTGTTGGTGGGCGAGCCTATGGCGTAATGCTTCACTACACAACAAATGAATGTTTAGTAGAAGACAATATTTTTAAGCATTTACGTCATTCTATGATTTTACAGGCTGGTGCCAACGGAAATGTCTTTTCTTATAATTATTCTTTTGATCCTTATTGGTCTACAACGCCAAACAATTCTGCGGGTGATATGGTTTTACACGGTAATTATCCATATTCAAATTTATTTGAACAAAATATTTGTCAAAACATTGTAATTGATGATTCACATGGGACAAATGGTCCTCACAACACCTTTCTAAGAAACCGTTCTGAATCTTATGGCATTTTTTTTAGTGCTACTAATTCTCCCAATCAAAACTTTTTGGGTAACGATATTCCAAACACAAGTTTTCCGTACAGTTTTGTAAACTATACCATACTCGGAACAGGCCATTTTTTACATGGCAATAATAACAAAGGAACCATTAATCCTATAGGAACAAATGCATTGCCTGATAATTCTTATGTTTACACCACAAAGCCTCTTTTTGTTCCCATATCACAATGGGCTGGAATAGGTACACCAAACACAATGGGAAACGCGTCTATTCCTGCTTTAGACAGATATAATTCTGGGTTTTTATTTAGTAGTTCTTGTGGAAATAACATAACAACAGGAAACAAAGACGAAATACAAACAAATGGTGTTCAAATTTATCCAAATCCAACGACCAACTTTATAAATATTAAAAGTGAGAATAACATAAAGAATATTAGAATAACAGACATTCATGGAAGACTTATTAATGATTTTTCTAAAATAGATGGATTTTCTAAAATAGATATTAGTAACATTAAAAATGGTCTTTACTTTATCTTAATTTTGTTTACTGACAATAGTTTTACTATGGTAAAACTGATAAAAATTAACGCCTAATTTAATGCTTTTTTATAAGACAGATATGCTTCTTCTTTTATTTGTAACATTTTTTTTCTAGCAACATCAAGTTCTTCTAACAAGTGTTCTTTCTTAAAATGTTTGGTGAAAAGTTCTTGATAATAAGAAATACCTTCCTCTAAATTATTAATAAAAGCTAAAAATCTTTTTTTGTTTTTCTCAGTATATTCTTTTTCGTCTTTAGGAAGAATGTTTTTTAGAAATTGAATATATATATCTAGTTCTTTAACAAAAATCATTGGTCGTTTTGTATTATTCAACACATTTGTTCTTCCGTAAATGTGGTCAACCATTTCGTTCAATTTCATTTGCTTAGAAAAATAAGCTAATCCTGGGCCAGGACAAACGGAAACAGCAGTGGACTCTCCCTCTTTTTTTAGGTCGTTCACAATTAACGCAGGAGCAATAAGGCCTGTGCAAATACAACTTCTTTCAATGGTAGATTCGTATTGTGTTTTATATTCTTGCTCTGTTAAGTTTTGTTTCTTTAAATCCGCTATTTTCAACTGTTGATATTGACGAGAAGCTGTACAAATTGGTTTTTCTGTAAACTCTGTATTTGTAATTAAATATCGTTTTGTACAAACTCTTCCTGGTTTTCCTTTATCAATCCCTTGTTGTTTTTCTTCGTCTTTAGCATTGTTGCGAAGATTATTAAACGCAACCCCAAGCGGAGAAATTCCACTTAAATACAAATCTTCTTCCTGTGCTTGAATAAGTTTTTGAAGCGTTTCGTCGTCCACTGTGGAAACTTCTGGCACTAAAAGAAATGGTGTTCCCCAGCCGACAGAATCCACGTTGTAGTGTGATAAAAGGAACTTGTGTTCTTCTGCTGTACCAACTCCACCCTGAGCTGTTATTTTAATTGGTAATGATGTTTGTGGAACAGTTTTTCCTTTTGTCTCTAAAGCTTGAATATAAAGTTGATGAGTGGTTTCTATAAGTTCTTCTCGTTTATCTCTAAATTCAGCAAGAATTGGCCCCATCAAAAAACCCTCTGTGGCAAAAGCATGACCACCACAATTCAAACCAGATTCCACGCGATATTCAGAAACCCAAATTCCTTTTTTTGCAAGAAATTTACCTTGTATAATTGCTGATCTAAAATCACTTACTTTTAATGTTATTTTCTTTTTTAATTCTCCTTTTTCATTCGGATAGAAATCCTCAAATTGCTCCATGTATGCATAAAGTCGTGGATTCATTCCTGCAGACAAAACAATAGATGAATGTAAATTACTTTTAGCAAAACCACGAAAAGCAGCATGAGCATCATTATATTCAACAGGAAGTTTTTCATTATTACGATAATTATCTTTATCGATTTTTGTCATAATGTTTACATCAATACTTCCCATTGCAAATCGCTCTTTTATCCATTCTCTAATCTCCGAACGACTTATTTTTGTTTCTGTAAGTTTGATAAACTCTTCTTTTATCCCCTCACTATCTGGCAACAAACTAATATATTCTTTAATTAAGTTTGTTTTTTCTATAGCTACGTTTTTTAACTCTTCAAATTTTTTCTCTGCTAATTCTTGTATGAGATTTAAATAAGAACTAATACGTTGAGCACGGTAATCAATACCTATATCTGTAATTTCAGTATACGTTATATTAAATTTCTCACAATACATTTTACGCATTCTTTCCAAAATATTATCGTCTCCAAGTGGTATAACTGAATTGATTCCTAAAGGAGCAAGTTTCAATGGAGTATCTATGGTATATGCAACGCCCATTACAGGAACGTGGAATGTGTGTTTTTTAATCATTTTCAACCTCTTAAATAACAAAAAAAAGAGTTTAATTCTCTTTAATTTCTTTTTTTTTGCAAAAATAGGGAATATAATTGACTATAAAGAATGTTTATGTGGTATTTACATGCCTTAAAATAAAAAAAGCCCCGAAGGGCTTTTTAAAGAAGTTTTCTAATAATTTATTTAACTATATTAAATTTTCTTGCTTGAACATCATTACCTTTTATTGTTTTTAAGATATAGGTACCATTACTTAACTTTTCCATGTTAATTTGATATACATCTGTCGACACGTAAGAAGTATGAACAAGTTCTCCAATTATATTATAAATATACACTGTTGTTTCTTTAGCGTTATTGATATTTAAAATTCCATTTGTAGGGTTTGGATAAACTTCAAGATTGTTTTCCCTATTATCATCGATACTTGAATTTATTGAACCATGTATTTCAAATGGCATTCCTTGTGCGTCACCAGTAGTTCCATCAACAAGAGCTGCCCATGTTGTTGTATATTGAAGTGCGTTTCCTGTTATCGGTGTTCCTAAAATAGTAATTGGAGGAGCCCATGGTCCTGATGAACTTGAACCATCCGCTCTCCAAACAAGATAATATGTTCCTGCTGTAAGCACACATCCACTTGCATTACAAACATTTCTCATAATAGGTCTATCGGTGTTAGTAGTGTCATTACCCCTATATATTCCACTCCAGTAAGTGTTTATTAATGCATTTGTTAATGTGTCTCCAAAAACAACGGTTGTAGCTGAACTGTCTGGATGACCATCTAAAATCATAAAATGATGTACTAAAAAAGTAGATGGAGATGTTGCTGTAAAACTTTGGTATCCAAAAAATACAACTGAATCAACATTCCAGTCTACCGCACAAGTAAATTCATCACACATCATGTTATTATATGATATTTGATACCCTGCTCCATATGATGTAAGGGGTGATTCTAAATAAGAATAATCTGCCCCAGATACTCCTAAACAATTTGGGTGTGTTACTAATGGTCCATTTTCATAAAGCAAACCTTTTGTTCCCTGAGAAGAGAAGTCTGGAGTTTTTGTTGGTGTCGGAATCTCAACTGTAGTTGACGGATTAAATGACGTAACTTCAGATGCTTGATTTGGTGTGATTAGTCCTTGGGAAAACCCTAAAGAAACAATCATCACAAATGTTAAACTTAATAAGTAAAATTTTTTCATACTTTTTTGTTTTTAGTTAATAAAACACAAAGTTAAACTTTTTTTTATACTTTTATGCCGTCTTTTAGAACAAAATTTTATGACAAAAAACAATTTCAACAAATATCTTCCTATAATTTATTCTTTAATCCTTGTTGCGGGCATTTTTATTGGCATTCTATTGTCCTCTTCAGCAATAAACAACAAGCTTTTTTCAAAAAAAAACGATAAATTAAACACCATTCTTAAATTTATTGAAGGTGAATACGTAGACAGTATTTCGTATGAAGATTTGGTGGAAGATGCTATTATAAACCTTTTATACAAACTAGACCCTCATTCTTCTTATATCTCCGCCGAGGAGTTTGCGGATATAAATGATGAGTTACAGGGCAACTTTGAAGGTGTTGGAATTCAATTTCGTATTGAAGAAGATACTATTCTTGTAGTAAATACTGTTGCTGGTGGCCCCTCCGAAGAACAAGGCGTGAAGGCGGGTGATAGAATTGTTGCTGTTGATGGTGAAAATGTTGCTGGTGTTGGAATTACAAATCAAGATGTGTTGGACATTTTAAAGGGACCAAAGGGTACAGAGGTAAAAATTAAAATTAAAAGACGCAGTGTAAAAGAGTTTATTCCTTTTACAATTGTTCGCGATAAAATACCAACCTATAGTGTTGATGTAGCATATATGGCAACAAAAGGTATTGGTTATATTAAAATTTCCAAATTTTCTGTAACTACAGCGGACGAGTTTCACCAAGCGATTTTAAAACTCAAATCTCAAGGCATGAATAAATTAATCCTTGATTTACGAGGAAACGGGGGTGGTTATTTAGATGCTGCGGTTGATGTTGTTGACGAGTTTTTAGCAGAGAAAAAACTTATTGTTTATACAGAAGGTGCTCATCAAAAGCGTAAAGATATTTATGCAAAGGCCAACGGTAGTTTTGAAAGCCAACCACTAGTAATTCTTATTGACGATTGGTCGGCATCGGCTAGTGAGATTGTTGCTGGAGCAATTCAAGATAATGATAGAGGATTTATTATTGGAAGGCGTTCTTTTGGAAAAGGCTTAGTGCAAAAACAAATTCTGTTAGAAGATGGTTCTGCCTTGCGACTAACAATTTCAAGATATCATACACCAACGGGTCGTTGTATTCAAAAACCTTATGAAAATGGTAGCGAAGCATATTATGCTGATTTATATGAAAGGTATTTGGGGGGTGAAATGGAAAATAAAGATAGTATTGATTTCTCAAATTCAATTAAATATACTACTCCAAAGGGGAATGATGTTTATGGTGGGGGTGGGATTATGCCTGACGTTTATATTCCGCTTAATACTGATTCTCAAATGGTATATTTAAACAAGGTTATTAATCATGGTTTAGATTATGATTTTGCATTTAGTTATGCTGACTCTCAAAGAGACAAAATTAAAAACACCTATAAGACATCTTCTTATTTTGTGCGAAACTACACTATTTCAAATAATCTTTTTAATAAATTTGTTGCATTTGCTCAAAAACATGGTGTAACGGGAAGTGATAATGAAATTCTATATGTAAAAAAGGAAATAAAAAACAGGTTGAAAGCATATATTGGTAGAAATGTTTTTGGCGATAAAGCTTTTTATCCAATAATAAATAGTATTGATGAAAGTTTTTTAAAAGCAATTGATGTTTTAGAAAACATTAATTAAGACTATCTATAGAAACAGAATCTTCATTTAAACTGTCCGTTCCAAAAATAAAGTCATTTGCATTTTCGATAGCAGAATCTCTTTCTGGTTCCATTAAGGAGTCTTCCTTCTGTAGTTCTTTTTCAATCTCCTCTCTTGATGGACCACAAGAAACAATAAAAAGAGTGCTAATGGTTAATGCTAATAAATATTTCATTTGTTTAATCTTTTATTCTACTGTTACTGATTTTGCAAGATTTCTTGGTTGGTCAACATTGCAATTTCTCATTACGGCAATATGGTATGATAAAAACTGTAATGGTATTGTTGCTAACAAAGGAACAAGTTGTTCTTCCGTTTCAGGAATTTCAATAACATGATCCGCCACATCTTTAACTGTTACATCTCCCTCTGTTACTACTGCAATTATTTTCCCCTTCCTTGCTTTTACTTCTTGAATATTACTTAATATTTTTTCGTAAGTTCCCTTGTTTGTAGCAATAACAACCACGGGCATTTCTTCATCAATTAAAGCAATTGGTCCATGTTTCATTTCTGCTGCAGGGTATCCTTCTGCATGAATATAGGATATTTCTTTTAGCTTCAATGCTCCCTCAAGAGCAATAGGATAGTTGTAGCCACGACCTAAATACAAAAAATTACGTGTGTCTTTATAGATTTCCGCTATTTGTTTTATTTTTTCGTTCGTTTTTAACGTTTCTTCCACTTTTTTTGGAATTGCATTAAGTGCATTTAACATTTGGTGATAATGAGATTTAGACATGCTACCTTTTTTGTCCGCTATCATAAGTGCCATCAAAGTCAAGATTGTTACTTGGGCTGTAAATGCTTTTGTTGAGGCGACTCCAATTTCTGGTCCCGCATGAGTGTATGAGCCAGCATCAGTTTCTCTAGCAATAGTTGAACCAACAACATTACATATTCCTATTATTGTTGCTCCTTTTGATTTTGCTAATTGTATTGCTGCTAATGTATCCGCTGTCTCTCCTGATTGTGAAATTGCTATCACAATATCGTCTTCTGAAATTATTGGTTTTCTGTATCTAAATTCAGAGGCATATTCTACTTCAACAGGAACTCTTGCAAACTCCTCTAATAAATACTCTCCAACAAGTCCCGCATGCCACGAAGTACCACACGCAACAATAATAATACGTTTCGCGGCAATAAGTTTTTGTTCGTAATCTATGATTCCACCCAAAGAAACAGTGCCTTTAGCAAAATTTAATCTGCCACGCATACTGTCTTTAATAGAGCGTGATTGTTCATAAATTTCTTTTAACATAAAATGGTCATAACCTCCCTTTTCTAGTTCGGTTAAGCTCATTTCTAATTCATGAATATAAGGTGTTTTTTTAACGTTTTCTGTCGTTAATATTTCTAATTCATATCCCTTTTTAATAATTCCAATTTCTTGATCATTTAGATAAACAACTTTTTTTGTATATTCTACAATTGGAGTAGC
>Ga0164315_10004787_pt1 | contig 10526 bp, 10 predicted proteins | sample GuaBasSedimGuay6_FD_113737 | JGI IMG/M metagenome (GOLD analysis project Ga0164315, IMG submission 113737) | Subseafloor sediment microbial communities from Guaymas Basin, Gulf of California, Mexico - Guay6, Core 4569-2, 0-3 cm | ecosystem: Environmental > Aquatic > Marine > Hydrothermal vents...
AGTTTGTTGTAGGTTACATAAAAGCACAAGATTGGGCTGCAACCGATTATCGTAATCGATTGGATTTGGATGATCCAAACATCGATCCATATTTAAACCCGGGCTATGATGGGGTGAATGTTTATGGGGATGATGTAGTGGTGCCGGTTAATTTAAAAGACCAAGCACCACAAATTGCAGCTGGCGTTGCTGACGCACAAGGACTCACACCTGGCACTCCCGAATATATTGCGGAAGTACAACGAGTGATTGGCTTGATTCCTGATCAACTGGTTACCCGTACAGGATATAAAGAAAAAGATCTATACGATTATAACACATATAATGTAAGAAGCAGGTTATCTCTTAGTTACCGCATTAACCCTGATTTAGAAATTGAATTATTTGGTGGGTTCACCAAGGGCAGTAGTATCTACACGGCTCAAAGTCGATTCGCCCTCAATAATTTTCAAGCTTATAATGGCAAACTAGAATTAAAAGGTTCTGATTTTTTTGTCAGAGCATGGGCTACTAAAGAAAATGCCGGGGACACCTATGATGTTGGCAACACAACATCTCGGTTTAATGAAATATGGAAGCCAAGTGAAGAGTGGTACACGGATTATATATCATCTTTTGTAGTTAATTATATCTATCCGGGCTTTATAAAAGATGATTTGCCATTATCTTATTACTACGCTCGTGTTGCTGCGGACAACCGTACACCGGAAGGCAATATTCAAGATATTTCAAAAATAGCTCGACCATTGCCAGGCACACAGGAGTTCGATGATATCTGGCAACCACTTATTTCTAAGCCAATAAGCGAAGGTGGTGGACAGGTAATCGATAAAAGTAGCATGTACCATTTCGAAGGCATGTATGATTTCTCTAAATTCTTTGCGCACACAAAATTACAGGTTGGAGCCAGTCATAGGGTCTACAACCTTAATTCTGAGGGTAACGTGTTTTTTGACACTCCCGGAAAACCTATCATTCAAAATCAGTTTGGCGCTTTTGGGCAGCTCATACAACCGTTTTTTAATGAGCGGCTTAATGTTACCCTCTCAGGCAGGTATGACAAGAATTCAAGCTTCGATGGTCGGTTTACACCAAGAATGTCACTGGTATATTCATTAGATAAGGAAAAAACACATAATGTCAGGGCCTCTACACAAACAGCCTTTCGTTTTCCATCATCGCCAGATCAATGGCTAAATTTATCGCTTGGGCAAATGGACATCAATGGCAAGCAGTTTAATTTTAGAGTGATTGGTGGTAATAAAGAGGTTCATGAGTTTTATGATTTAAATTCTACTCCCGTTTATGCTTTATCTGGCAACAATCCGTTTATCGGGGTACCGGAAAATGAACCATTCGTGATCCCAGTATTCAGACCGGAAACAGTTACTGCACTCGAAATTGGCTATAAAGGACTCTACTTAGATAAGTTACTCTTTGTTGATACCTATTTCTTTCATAATACCTACGACAGCTTTCATGCCAAGCAAGCAATTGCGCAATATCCGGGCACTGCCAACGAAAACAGATATATAACTACCATAAGTGCCGAGAATGCTGTGGTTACTTATGGGTGGGCCATTGGCGCAGACATGGTTATGCCAGCCGGCTTCATGCTCAAAGGCAATCTGATGAATAATACCATAGACGTTGGCAATAACACCAATACCGGATTTCAATCACGATTTAACACCCCTCCCTATAAGATTAACGTTGGCTTAAGTAATTATCATATCTTACATAACATAGGCTTTAGCGTATCATGGAGATGGCAAGATAGCTTTAGATGGGAGTCTGACTTTGGTAAGGCTGATATTCCTTCTTATGCTACGATTGATGCCCAGGTAAGTATGAAGTTACCCCAGTGGTCTTCAGTAGTAAAAGTTGGTGGCTCAAATCTTCTCAATCAGTATTATACTACCGGTTTTGGCAACTCAGCAATTGGAGGCCTCTATTATGTGAGTGTTACTTATGATGAGTTCTTAAATTAGGTTAACCCGAAATATGCAATAGACCTTTCTATTCCGATCCAAAATAGCTGAGAATCAGCCACTTCGCTTCGCTGTTCGATTTATGTCTTTAATCATAGCGGTGCTATGCTTTTCATCCATAATTCGCTGATTCTGTGCTCTATTGAATCTCATAACGAAATCTATCGCATAATCCGGGTTTGATAAGGGCATAAAAAACCCGATCCGCCAGCTGGCGGATCGGGTTAATTCATTCACCTAAACCTACAACCTACGCTGCATGAGATTTTAAATAGTTGACGTCCATCCAGCCGCCAACATTATAAATATTTTCTACACCCTGCATACTTAAAAAAGAAGCAGCTTGTCCACTACGATTACCGGAAAGACAACAAACAAGGATCGTTCCCTTCATAGCCTTAAACTCCTCTACCCTATCAGGTACCTCATGTAAAGGAATATTAATTGACCCAGCAACATTACCACTCTGAAATTCAGATCCTGTTCTTACATCTACTAATATCGTAGCCGGGTTATTAATAAGATCTCTTAAATCCATATAGTCTTTAAATTATATCGTCGTTAATCCTGCAAATGAATATGTATTTTCGTAATACAAATGTGAACCTTATCACAAAGACTATGATTCTTACGATATTTTAAGATTTATTTTATCTTAACCATTAAAAATCACTTAACATGAGCCTGAATTTTGATGCTTACCCTGATATTGACCGCAGTAATTTTGTGAGATATAATCCGGTTTTTCTAAAATCTATTTTTGGACGTACCGATATTTTACCCTTCTGGGTTGCCGACACTGATTTTGAAGTAATGCCAGCGTTGCAAGAGGCTCTAGCTAAAAGAGCTGAATCAGGGATGTTTGCCTATGAAACTAAATCACCTGCTTTAAAGCAATCATTGGCTACCTGGTATGAGACCCGCTATAATATTCAAATCAATGCCAGAAGGTTGCTGTTCATGCCAAGTGTGAATGCCAGTATTGCTGCTATAATTGATGAATTCACCAAGCCGGGAGATGGAGTAATAATACAGCCTCCTGTCTATCAAGCTTTCAAAGGCATAATTAATGGGTTAGGTAGGGAAACGATAAACAACCAATTGGTCCTCGAAAACAATCAATACCAAATTGATTTTGATGATTTAAGAGATAAAGCCCAATTATCTTCAACCAAAATCATGTTATTATGCAGCCCACATAACCCCGTGGGTAGAGTCTGGAGTGAAAAAGAGCTTACTGAAATTGCCCAGATATGTGCAGAAAACAACCTCATAATGATCACCGATGAGATTCATGGTGATATTGTTTATAAGCCTCATCAGTATAATGGTATGACAAATGTTTATAAGCAGTTTGGTAACAACATTATTTTAGTTTCATCTGCCGGGAAATCTTTTGGTATGCCGGGGCTGGTAGATTCCTTTATATTCACACCTAATAATGATTATTATAAAATAATTAAACAAAGGATAGAAAGATTCCATCTGGATAAAAGTAATGGTTTTGCCAATGTAGCATGGCAGGTTGTTTATGAAAATGGTGGGGAATGGCTCGATCAATTGACTTCATATTTACATGAGAATGTAAAGCTTATTACCAGCTTTCTAGAGAATGAGGTTTCTGAAGTAAAATTACCCAACCCGGAGGGCACCTATCAGATATGGCTCGACTTCAGAAAACTAAATTTGAGCAATGAAGACTTGGCAAAATTTCTCTCACAAGATGCGGGTATTGCCTTAAACCAGGGATTTACCTATGGCCCGGGAGGAGATGGATTTGCTCGCATGAATATTGCCTCACCGAAGTCAATGATTACTGAGGCAATGGAAAAACTTAAGCATGCCGTTAATAGAATTTAGCTATAAAAAAAGACAGCCTCTTAAACATTTAAAAAATATGCTTAAGGGCTGTCTCAATCAAACAACAACCTAAATTGGTTATTTTAAGCTACTTCTTGTAGCAATTCTTTCTCAATAATCTCTTTTAGGGCATTTTTTGGTAATGCACCAGCCTGCATTTTAGGTTGGTCACTAACCGGAATGAACAGCATACTAGGTATACTTCTAATTCCAAATACTGCAGATAATTCCTGCTCTACTTCAGTGTCAACTTTATATATGTCAAGCTTATCAGCATACTCATTAGATAATTCTTCCAAAACAGGAGCAACCATTTTACATGGTCCACACCAGTCTGCATAGAAATCTATAATTGCCGGCTTATCACCTTCAAATTTCCACTCGTTATTTTTTGTATAGTCAAAAACCTTGTTCTTGAATTCCTCTGTTGTCAATTTAACTGTTGCCATTGTCTTTCTTTTTTTTACAAAGAAAGCAAGTGCCATTGGTGTAAATAGTGACAATGGTCACATAGTCAGTAATTTTTTTTTAGCGATATTTGCTACCTTAAAAAATAACTAATCAACTAAGCAATAATAATATGACATCACACAAACATCAGGTTGTTGTAATTGGAGGAGGATCAGGAGGAATCATGGTTTCTGCCCAATTACTTAGAGCCCGCAAAGGATTGGATGTAGCTATCATCGAGCCTTCTGAAGAACATGCTTATCAGCCTGCCTGGACATTAGTCGGTGCCGGGTTAATGACAAGACCACAAACAGTAAAGCCTGAGAAAAGGCAAATCCCTAAAAAGGCCACCTGGATTAAAGACTATGTTGAGTCTGTTGATCCTGATAATATGGAGGTGATCTTAAGAAGTGGTGACAAAGTAGCCTATGAGTACTTAATTGTTGCACCTGGTATTCAGATAAACCTTGATGGTATTGAAGGTCTTAAAGAGGCTTTTGGTAAGAATGGAGTTTGTTCAAACTATGTTGATCCTGAATATACCTGGGAAGTACTAAAAAACTTTAAAGAAGGTGTAGCACTATTCACCCAACCGGCCACACCTATTAAGTGCCCTGGTGCTCCACAAAAAATAATGTACCTAACAGCTGACCATTTAAACAGAAATGGCTTAAACGATAAAACTCAAGTTGTTTTTGCTACTCCCGGTACAGTTATTTTTGGTACTGAGCCTTTTAAAACAGAACTTAAAAGGTATGTAAACGAAGTATATAATATAGCCCAACGCTATGGTTATAAATTAATAAAAATTGATGGTGAGAAAAAAGAAGCTCACTACGTTAGACTTGCCTTACCAGATGGAAGAACTGATTATGTTGTAAACGATGAACGTAATGCCGCCGGTTGTATAGGGTATGTATGGGATGATGGCCAGCAATATGTTGTAGAGGAAGAAAATAATGCTATTGATGAGCTTAAAGAAGGAACACATTATGTAATTAAATATGATATGCTTCATCTTGCTCCACCACAATCTGCTCCAGACTGGTTCCAGAAAACTAAGCTGGCTAATCAGGATGGCCCGGATAAAGGATGGATGGGAGTACATAAGCATACGCTGCAAAGTAGATTTTACCAAAACGTATTCGGTGCAGGCGATGTAACTGATTTACCAACTGCCAGAACAGGTGCTGCTATAAGAAAACAATCGCCGACTATTGTTGAGAACCTTTTAAAGGTTATGGATGGCAAAGATGCCAACTACGAAGGTTATGATGGCTATTCTTCTTGCCCATTAGTTGTTGCTCACAACAGAATGTTATTGGCAGAGTTTAAATATGAAGCTGTTAGAAGTTCCGATCCTTTACTTTCAAAGTTTATAGATTTAGGCAAGGCTAGCTACGCTATGTGGTTAATGAAACGTTATGGATTGCCAATGCTCTACTGGCATGGTATGTTAAAAGGATATAAATTCTAAACTTTTATAATTCTTTAGATTAAATTTAGGCTTCTGAAATTTCAGAAGCCTAAATTATTTAAGGGATGCATGATCTTATACAACAAAATTTTCCTTTCTTTAAAGAGCCGGAATTGGTTGATGCCATAGCCAACGTAGCTAAAGAAGTTAATGTTAAAGAAGGGGAATCAATTATTAAAATTGGTGAGTTCATTAAGAGCACGCCACTTATTTCCAAGGGTCTGCTTAAAATTGTCAGGCAAGATGATGACGGCAATGAAATACTACTTTATTATCTCGATGGAGGCAACACCTGTGTGATGACAGTAACATGCTGCATGAAGCAGGAAAAGAGTAAGATCAAGGCCATTGCTGAGATTGATACACATCTGCTACTAGTACCCTTTCATTATATGGACGAGTGGATGCGAAATTTCAGATCATGGAGAAATTTTATCCTGCAAACTTATTCTGCACGCTTCGAAGAAATGCTTGCTGCCCTCGATTCTGTTGCCTTTGAAAGCCTGGACAATCGCTTGCTGAAATACCTCAGTGATCGCGAGCATGCCCTTAACACTCAAGAATTTCATATCACCCACCAACAAATTGCCCAGGAACTTAATTCATCTCGTGAAGCCGTAAGCAGGCTTTTAAAAAAGATGGAAACAAAAGGTCATATTCAACTTGGGCGTAATAGGATAAAAATAATCAACATTTAATATTTTTTATGAATAAACTGGTTCGAGTTTTATCAGGACTAATGGCCATTATATTAGTTCTGTACATGGTTGTTATTTTTATTGTACCCCCTATTGTTGATAAAAAATTCAATACATCAACCCTCCAGCCACCATATAAAGTATCTGAAAAAGCCCAAACTTTATATAACTCATTGCCATTTATCGCAGATCTGCACTGTGATGCCCTCCTTTGGGACAGAGATTTACAAGAAAGACACGATTATGGCCATGTTGACATCCCTCGTATGCTTGAGGCGAATATGAGCTTACAGGCATTTACCATAGTGAGTAAGGTACCCGAGACCGTTGTGACTAAAAATCCAAAAGAAGAAAATTTTAAGGATAATAAAGCAGATAGCGATATTATAACTCCCATATACCTTGTTGAAGGCAGACCTATAAAATCATGGTTTAACCTAAAAGAAAGAGCCTTAGTTCAATGTGAGCAATTATATGATTTTGAAAGTGAATCATTTAGAGTTATAACTTCCTCTAGTGGCTTAGAAAAATTCATAGCAGATAAAAACGCAACTAAGAATATTACCGCTGGCTATCTTGGCGTTGAAGGAATGCAGGTTTTGGAGGGTGAACTATCTAATGTAGATGTGATGTTCGATGCCGGTATTCGCATGATGGCACCAACGCATTTTTTTGATAATGAACTTGGAGGTTCTGCCCATGGCATGAGTAAAAGCGGGCTGACAGAATTTGGCAAGCAGGTAATTAATAAGATGGAAGAAAAAAGCATGATCGTTGATCTTGCACATGCTTCACCCCAATTAATTAATGATGTTCTGGAGATGGCCACTAAACCAGTAATAGTATCCCATACCGGAGTGAAAGGCACCTGTGATAATGTGAGAAACCTTTCGGATGATCATCTGAAAAAGATAGCCGGTGCTGGTGGGCTAATAGGTATTGCCTTTTTTGAGCCTGCTGTTTGTGGTACTGATGCTGCAGCAACCGCAAAAGCTATAAAATATACTGCCGATTTGGTTGGCATTGATCATGTTGCCCTCGGAAGTGATTTTGATGGTGCTATAGCCATGCATTTCGATGTTACAGGACTACCACTTCTTGTTGAAGCTTTGCTAGAGTTAAACTTTACTGATACTGAAATAGCTAAAATTATGGGAGGCAATACCTGTGATTTTCTACTCAAATATCTCCCTGAATAATGAAAAAAGTATTTGCCGGTTTATTGTTTGTTGCCATGATATTTTTCAACGTGGTAATTCTTAAACCTACAGCCAAAGGAATAGACAATAGTCAACTGACCGTCCCCGATGTAACATTCTATTATGATGGCGAAACGATTTATAATGACTTCTTTCTAAAGCTTGATCCTGGTTTAATTCCAACCTATAAAAAAATGATGCTTTGGGACTACCCATACCCTATCATCTATACAGCATTTTTATTATTAATGGGACAAATACTATTTAGAAAGAATCTATTTAGTAAAATATTCTTCATTGCGGTCTTTTCTGCTTTTGCCTTCGACATTGCCGAAAACCTTATACAATTCTACCTTATCAACCAGTTACCTGGTGTTCATTATAATCTGGCAACAATGATGGGTATTTTCACTTCTTTTAAGTGGATTACAGTACTTTTCTCGTTAATATCAGTCTTGGTTGGACTTACCCGAGAAGGCATTTATAAAATATCGGCGGTTAAACAATAAATTTCTTTTATTCTCTTGTTTTTTGAGAGAAGCTATCTATTTTTGAAGCTTATTTATATTAAGTCTAAATAAAGATAATGCGAACACGGTTCCTAACCTTATTGCTTTTATTCCTGACAAATATTGTACAAGCTCAGGTGAATGATAGCACAACCATCCTCGATAATACTTTTAGAAGCGATATCTATGCCTCGCATTTTGGCAAAACTCAAATTGGAGGTTATGCACAGATAGATTATAACCAACCGTTCGGTGATACGCTATCTCAAAATGGCACCTTCGACGTCCACAGGCTGGTTATATTTATTGGTCATAAGTTTAACGATCGGCTAAGTTTTTTTTCGGAGATAGAATTAGAGCATGTGAAAGAAATATTTGTTGAACAAGCATTTCTTGAAATGAAGCTAACGCATTGGATGAACCTGAGGGGTGGACTTCTATTAATACCCATGGGTATTGTTAATGAATATCATGAACCTCCTACTTTTAATGGTGTTGAACGGCCAAATCTTGAGAAATATATAGTGCCAACTACCTGGCGTGAAATAGGTCTGGGCTTTTCCGGGAACCTGCCAAGCGCTGCCTTCAATTATCAACTTTATATTGTAAATGGGCCGCTTAGCTATGAAAACGGGACGGCCTTATTCGGCGGTAAAAGCGGTATGCGATCAGGCCGGCAAAAAGGAGCTAAATCAATATTCAGTGGCAACCCGAATCTCTCAATGAAAGTAAGTTATTATGGCTTTCAAGGTCTTTCACTAGGTTTGTCGGGTTATTTCGGCAAATCACAATCAACATTGTACAACGGGCTCGATAAAAACAATGCCGACTTGATTACGCAGGCCGACTCTTCTGTTGTTGGTATAAATATGCTTGGCTTTGATGCCCGCTATCGAATTAAAGGATTTCAGGCCAGAGGTGTTTTCAACATGACTCACTTTAGCAATACTCTGGAATACAATTCATTTACAGGCTCAGATCTTGGTTCAACCATGGTTGGTTATTATGCTGAAGCCGGATATGATATTTTATCGACAAGTAGAAAGATAGAAGATCAACTTATTGTATTTGCACGATACGAAGTTTACAACACACATCAATCAACAACTTCAGAGATACAGGTCAACAACCAATATAATAGGACTGATATAACTGCCGGGCTGCACTACAAGCCATTTAATAACACCTCTTTCAAGGCCGATTATCAACTTTTCAGCAATGATCTGGATACTTCAGGTAAGCATCAAATTAACCTGGGCGTTGGCGTATGGTTCTAAAGCTCTTCTTAATTATATCAAGCTTTTATTTTATTCCTATTCCGGGAGGCAAGTCTCTATATGACATAACGAAAAAAAGAGCCGATAAAGAGATGAGCAAGTTTTGGCAAGATGATGAGTACACCCTGGTAAGAGTAGCGCTACCAAATCAGCGGGGAATAGAACTGTATAGTGTTAATCTGGAAAATTTAATACCTACCAGCTATGTACTTTTCGATGAAGCACCGAGCAAAGTTGACACCTTTGTTTATATGGTGATTTTTAATGTTGACGGGGTGATTGAAAAAGTATCAGTACTCCTGTATAAGGAAAACTATGGAGGTGAGATAGCCAGTAAAAGATTTCTGAGACAATTTAAAGGTAAGTCGAATGGCCAAAACATGAAATTTAATCAGGATATTGATGGCATCTCAGGTGCTACATTGTCGGTACAATCAATTACCCATGCTGTAAAAAATAATAGTATAGCGTTTAGTAAGTTAATCAAAGAATTATAATGAAATGGTCATTTAAATTAAGGCAATTACCCAAAGAGCTAAAGCTGCTGGTTTTCTTTTTTCTGTTCTCTCTACTCTTTGGTTATGGCGCCAGTTTTATGATATTGATCGACCAAACTAGCCTATCTCCTGCCGGAATCGAAGAAAATTATAATGGTAATGAAGAAAATGAGGCTGCGGAAACTATTAAATTCAAGAAGAGTAAATTTCAAATGCTCACCAGCATTCATTCACATGTATTTACCTTGGGCGTCATCTTTCTTTTAACAGGATTTTTGGCATGTTTTACCGGACTCCCATCTAAAATCAAATTATTCCTAATGGTAGAGCCATTAGTTTCTTTGATAGTGACATTTACCAGTTTAATTCTGATGTGGAAAGATCTGCCATTATTCAGTTATCTGGCGTATCTGTCAGGCGGACTGATGCATGGCAGTTTTGTAATCACAATTCTGCTTCTTATCAGGGAATTGTATTTTACCCGAGTTGAAACAAGTAGTAATTCAAGTTGACTCTTAAATTAATAATATTCCATGTCTAACTATTTTTTTTGTTATTCTGAGTGGAG
>Ga0164315_10004788_pt1 | contig 10526 bp, 7 predicted proteins | sample GuaBasSedimGuay6_FD_113737 | JGI IMG/M metagenome (GOLD analysis project Ga0164315, IMG submission 113737) | Subseafloor sediment microbial communities from Guaymas Basin, Gulf of California, Mexico - Guay6, Core 4569-2, 0-3 cm | ecosystem: Environmental > Aquatic > Marine > Hydrothermal vents >...
CAATGCGGTGAAGTTTACTGAAAAGGGAAGAATAGTAATCGGTGCTACACTTATGGAGTCCTATAAGAGTCATGTGAATATCCTGTTTACTGTGGAGGACACCGGGATTGGAATTCCACAGGATCGCATTAAGGAGATTTTTGGAAGTTATACCCAGGCCAGGGGATCGGTGCAGCGTAAATTTGGCGGGACAGGTTTGGGAACGGCTATTGCCAAGCAGCTGGTTGAATTGATGCATGGAGAGATATGGGTGGAGAGCCCCTCTACCATCAAAGTGGAAGACGATTTCCCCGGATCAAAGTTTAGCTTTACCATAGATGCGTATTCCAATGAACGGATTCCCAAGAATTTCAATTTTGATAAAATTGCCAGGCTCAGCGAGATCAATGCATTGATATTGACAAAGGAGTCGGATCCCTCCAGAAACACCATGTCCAGGATGCTTGAGAATTTTGGACTCAATGTGATGACGAAGATTTACCAGGATAGTACGGTGGATAGTATCATTCATCACCTCCAGGTGAAAACGGAAAGCTATCACCTGGTTATTCTGGTGGATAAGAATCAGCTGGATGGATTTGCTCTGGCACAAGAGATGCAGAATAAGGATCTCACAGATCGCTACCCAATTATACTGGTAAGCTCCAATGATAAGACGGGCAATTATAAGATCAGCCGGAAATTAGGGATCGATTATTACCTGATTGACCCCTTTGAGACCAAGGAGGTCATTGATATTCTGAATGAAAATTATTCTGGCATCGAGGACATGCAGAGCCTGGAGCCCATGATCAACGCACTTCCAGATCAGCTTTCTATCCTCATTGCAGAAGATAACCTGATCAATCAAAAAGTGGCCCAATCGATCTTCAAAAATATCGGTTACGAAATTGATTTAGCCAAAAATGGATCCGAGGCTGTTGAGATGATGGAAAAGGGCAATTACCATGTGGTTTTCATGGACCTGTTAATGCCGGAAATGGACGGTTATCAGGCTACTGAACTTATCCGAAAAGCAGGTCATACCCTTCCAATTATTGCTATGTCGGCCGATGAGACCGACGAAACCAGGGCGGCCGCTTTCGAAGCCGGCATGAACGAATACCTCATGAAACCTGCCAGGGTTGAAAGCATTAAGCAATTGTTAATCAAACTATTTTCAACAACCATTTAGCCACATGCGCTCACATGATTTAGATTACAGGATAATTGGCGATGATATCCAGCTGGTTGAGATTGAACTGGATCCTGGTGAAACAGTAATTGCGGAAGCAGGGTCGATGATGTACATGGATAGCCAGGTTCGCTTTGAAACAAAGATGGGAGATGGATCGGAGCCCAATCAGGGTTTGATGAGTAAACTTCTCTCAGCGGGAACCCGTGTACTTACCGGGGAATCTCTGTTTGTCACTCATTTTACCAACCAGGCTGCAAGCAAGCAACGGGTGGCATTTGCTGCCCCTTACCCTGGAAAAGTGGTTCCTATTGACCTGGGGATTCTTGGTGGATCACTGATTGTTCAAAAGGATGGTTTCCTCTGTGCGGCCAAAGGGACTAAAATCTCCATTACCCTTAATCGAAGAATTGGTACTGGATTGGTTGGTGGAGAAGGGTTCATTTTGCAGAAGTTACAAGGCGATGGTAAAGCTTTTATACATGCCGGGGGAACGGTAATTGAACGGCGGCTGAATAACGAAACGCTAAAGATTGATACAGGCTGTGTGGTTGGTTATACTCCAGGCATCGATTTTAATATTGAAACCTCCGGAAGCCTTCGGTCCATGGTTTTTGGCGGAGAAGGGATCTTTCTTGCTACCCTCAGTGGAACTGGTACGGTATGGCTTCAGTCCATGCCCATCCGGAAACTGATTCAGGCTATTTCGCCCTATGGAAGAAATGTGAGAAAAGAGAGCCAATCCATTTTAGGGAATTTCCTCAGCAGGTAGTGCATAAAAAGATTTTGGAATGGCTGACCTGGTTCAAATAGAACGTTTTATTGCACTGGCAGCTTCATTTCCTGTGGTAGATGTGAGGGCACCCATCGAATTTGCCCAGGGACACATCCCCGGTGCTTTTAACATCCCCCTGTTTGAAAACGAGGAGCGAAAGGTGGTGGGGACAACCTATAAAAAAATCAACAAGGAAGCAGCCATGTACACCGGACTGGAATTTGCCGGAAAGAAGCTGGTTCAACTGGCCAAGGCCGGGGAAAAGAGAGCGGGAAAGAACAAGACACTTTTAGTCCACTGTTGGAGAGGTGGTATGCGTAGCAAAAGCATGGTCTGGCTCTTTGAAACCATGGGTATTACCTGCTATCTCCTTGAAGGGGGTTATAAATCGTACCGCAGGTATGTTCATCAGTTGTTAGAGAAGCCGTGGAAGCTCAATGTGGTAGGCGGACGCACTGGAAGTGGCAAAACTGTCATTTTATACGAGCTGGAGAAGTCAGGAGAACAAGTGGTTGACCTGGAGGGCCTTGCTCATCACAAGGGTTCGGCCTTTGGCGCGCTTGGAGAGATCGATCAGCCGTCTACAGAACAATTCGAGAATGATCTGGGATGGAAGTTCCTGACCCTGGACGAACACCGGATCATATGGATCGAGGATGAGAGCCGGAACATTGGGAAATGTGTGATCCCCGGTGAACTCTATACGCGCATGCGGGAGAGCCAGGTTCTTTTTCTTGATATTTCAAGGGAGAATAGGGCACATCACCTTGTCACCCACTATGCAGCGTTCGATCCTGATGAATTGAAAACCTGTGTGTTGAAGATTCAGAAAAAACTGGGAGGGGACCGGACCAGTTTGGCTATAGACTCTATTGCAGAGAAGGATTTTTATACCACTGCCATGATCACCCTTCAATACTACGATAAAGCTTATATGCATTCACTGGAAAGGAACCATGACCGGTTTTTGGAAATTTCATCCGACCATGTGGATCCGGCTTTGAATGCCAAACTTCTGTTAAAGCATTTTCATCAGGGCACCTAAAAGTCTATCTTTGCCTCCTTCAATTGAGGGTATGAAAAAGAGAGAAGATTATGAATTACTGGCTCCGGCCGGCTCCTTTGAGTCGTTGACGGCTGCCATACAGGGTGGAGCCGATGCCATCTATTTTGGGATCGAGCAATTGAATATGCGAGCCCGTTCTTCTGCAAATTTTACGGCTGAAGATATTCCAACCATTGTATCTCAGGCAGGTGAACATGGAATGAAAACCTACCTGACCGTCAATACAGTGGTCTACAACCACGAATTGATCCAGATGCGGCAGATCATCGACCAGGCAGTGAAACATGGAATTACAGCCGTCATTGCATCGGACCAGTCAGTATTGCAATACTGTAATAGTGTTGGAGCCAGGGTACACCTGTCGACCCAGCTTAACATCAGTAATATTGAGACGCTGAAATTCTATGCAAAATTTGCTGATGTGGCTGTTCTTGCCAGGGAACTGGACCTTGAACAGGTAAAGGAAATGGCTGCAGCTATTACTCTGGAGGGAATAACCGGACCTTCGGGTGATCCCTTCAAGATCGAAATGTTCGCCCACGGAGCGTTGTGCATGGCCATCTCGGGCAAGTGTTATCTCAGCCTGCATGAACACAATCAGTCGGCCAACCGGGGGAACTGCTACCAGGTATGCCGCCGGGGATATACCGTCACAGATAAAGAGCGTGAAGTGGAGCTGGATATTGACAATGAATATATCATGTCACCCAAAGACCTGAAAACAATCCATTTTTTGAACAAGATGATGGATGCCGGGGTTTCCATTCTCAAAATTGAAGGAAGGGCCCGTTCTGCTGATTATGTGAAAACGGTAATTTCTTGCTACAATGAAGCCATACAGGCTTATGTGGATGGTACTTTCAACAGGGAAAAGATTAATGATTGGGATGCCCGTCTGGCAACGGTCTTTAACAGGGGATTCTGGGATGGGTATTACCTGGGACAACGACTGGGAGAATGGAGTGAGATCTATGGCTCAAAGGCTACCTATAAAAAAGTTTATATTGGGAAAGGATCCAACTATTTTGACCGCATTGGCATTGCTGAAATTGCCATTGAAAGCGGCACCCTTGAGGTTGGGGATAACATCCTGATTACCGGTCCGACCACCGGGGTGATCGAAACAGTTGTGAAGGAGTTAAGGGTAGATGAAATAAGCTGTTCCAGTGCCACCAAAGGTGAGAAGTGTTCTTTACCGGTGGATCAGGTGGTTCGGCGTTCAGATAAGGTCTATAAGTTGGAGAATCGCTCCTGAGGGCCTATCGCTTCAGAATAATACGGATAATTGTTGAATCAAACGTTTCTGAGGAGAGAACGAAGATCTTACCGTTGTGATATGATTCAATTATTCTTTTGGAGAGTGAGAGGCCCAGACCCCAGCCTCTTTTTTTTGTGGTGTATCCGGGTTTAAATATGGTCTTAAATCGGGATTTTGCTATACCCTTCCCCGAATCTTCCATATCAATGATTACGCTGTTGTCTGTTTCTACCGCATGTATAATTACCCGCCCATCACCCTTGATGGAGTCCGTGGCATTTTTACAAAGGTTCTCGACAACCCATTCAAACAGGGTTTCATTCAATTTGATGGTTATTGGCTTTTCAGGGAAATCAGTCAGGTATTCAATGCTTTTGGGTCCCCTGGTTCGCATGTAATCGAGACTGCCACTCAGAATGGATGTCAGGTTTGCCTCTTTCAGCGTAGGTTTGGAACCGATCTTGGAAAAACGATCAGTGATTTTTTCCAGGCGGGATGTATCCTTTTGCATCTCGTCCACCATGGTCTGATCAATCTTCGATTGCCGGAGGAGTTCCATCCATCCCATCAATGAGGAGATAGGTGTTCCCAGCTGGTGGGCAGTTTCTTTTGACATTCCGGTCCATACTTCATTCTGTTCAGCCTTTCTTGAGACACTGAATGCAATATAGGAAACCAGTATAAACAGAATGATTACCCCCAGTTGAACATAGGGAAAGAAGATCAGTTTTCTGAGGAGGATCGAATCACGGTAGAAGAGCAACTGGTATTCATCCGGGCCCAGATTGATCATCAGAGAATCGTTTTCTTCACGCGCATGATCGAGCTGTTTTTGCAAATATTTCGGATCTTGGACCTTTATGGAATCGAAGTTCCTGGGGCTTAAGATGTTTCCTTCAGAATCTGTGAGAATAACAGGAATATGCGTATTGCTTTCAATGACATAGAATGGGAATGCCAGATCAGTTTCGAAATCTGCACCATCCATGATCCGGACCGCTTCGGCCCATAGCTCCATTTTTTGTCTTTCGGTGGTTTCAATATGATTGACGAGCCTGTTTGTATAGAGTAGCGATCCGACTCCGATTAACACAGCCACCATAAACAGGATTCTTTTCCAGCGTTGTTTTTTTCTGTAAATATCCAATTTATAGCTATTTAAGAGGGTTATTCATCAATAACGAATTTAACGGCCGGTTTATTTTCAACAGTGTCAGTTTTCGATCGTTTCTTGAACCGGAATCTTTTTTCTTTGGTCTTTTTTGGGACAGAAGAGGTGTCGGGTTCATCGGAGAACTCAAATTTAAAAATTTCCCCCTCTTCGGGTTCTTCTTCCTGTGACTTCACATCTACATCATTTTTATAGAGCCCCAATTCCTTATTCAGAATATTTTTGAGCTCTTTTTTCTCTTCCTTTAGATCATTTCGGATTTTCTCGGCTGTTTTTTCCCGATCTACCTCCACGGTGGCCTCTGTTCCTTCATTGTAGATCTTTAAAAACAGTGTCCGGGTATCAGATTCATCCTCTGCAATTTCAAACCCCTCTCTTTTTGATCCGCGTGTTTTGTTATAGAGGAGATCAGATAGTTTTAGCTTGAGCCGGTAATCATAATTGTTGTCAAATCCATGGGTGCCTGATGCTGAGAGATTGATGGCATTGGAGTAAATGTCCATGGCAGGAATGATTACCTGGCTCTCCTTAATCAGAATGGTATTTTCGAGTGTCTCAAATTTAATGTTCTGAAGTTCTTCAACTTCAATAAACCGGGAAAGGGCCAGAAGGGGTGCAAAACCATTCAATTCACCATCGGTAATTGTGACTATGTTTTCACTGAGAATGGATTCTTTATTTAATGCGAATGTTGAATCAAAATCTGCAGAAAAGATGGAGGTCCCCGATATGGTTCCTTTCAGATGTTCACCAGTTACTTGCTTTTGGCCAAAGTTGTTAAAGGAGTCAAATAACTTGCGAATATCCAGGTTCTGCGGAGTGGCGTTCACAGTGGTGAATACTTCACCCCTGGCATTCTGAATCAATCCTATATTACCCATAAGCACACCATCCATGGTTTGCATGGAAAGAGAGTCAATATAGAAGGTGTGTGCTTCATATGTTCCTCTGCCGCGGACGTTGCTGGCCTTAAATGGATCTTTGTGAAACTCATTGAAAACGAAATCAAGTTTCAGGTCAAGTTTCTCAGGAAAGGATATGGATGAGCGGCCATTGGCCCTTTTACCCGGAAAATTGTCCAGAATATCCTGAAGATCAATATATTTAGATTGAAGGGAGGCTGATGCAACCAGGGTTTCGTTCTCACCCAGGAGAAATGAAAACAGGTTTAATCCTGATCCTGAAATGATAAAATCACTCTTGCCAAAGTTCCCTGATAATGAGGGTTCCCAGAAGTCGTTATCAATAAAGATTGTACCATTCAGGTCTGAGAACTTAAGGCCCTTTTTGCTAATCTTCACCATCACATCTTCCAGGGATACTCCGCCGGTAACATCAAGTGATGCAAGCTTTTCTCCCCTGGGCTTCTGCCGGTCATATGATCCGGTGACTTTTATATCACTAATCACGGTCCCGGTGACCTGGTGAACGGGTATTGCCTCATACCATCCGATCCACTGTTCCGGGTGGATATCTCCTTTTAAATCGAAGGAGAAATCGGGATCAAGGAAATTCCGGATGCGTCCCCGCCCCGACAGGTGGTCCTTGCCTATAACCGCACTGAGCGATTCAATGATGAGTGATGCGGTCACCGGGTTAAATTCTCCCCCATTGGAATAGGTCCCGGTCAGGTTCAAATTTTTTAATGAAAAGGGGAACCTGTCCCATTGCAGGTTTGCATTGGAGGTTTGGAAATCAGCTTCTATCTGGGGTGTGAGGGTGGAGCTGACCAATCCGGTTATCTTGGAGTAAAGCTGGAGACCTCCGTTGCCCCTGATACCCAGCAACGGCACACTCATTTCGCTTGGAAGGAGGTCCAGCACCTCATGGATTTCAAGGTCCCGGGCTGCAGCATAAAGATCCATTTGAACTCCCACACCCCTGCGAACCTGGAACTGACCATCCATATCAGCAAGGATCCGGTCGATTCGAAGTTGTCCGTTTTTAATGGTGTATAACGAATCCTGAACATCCAGATTGAGTTTTGCCTCCACATCTCTTTCAGAAGCGTAAAGGATGCCTTTGTTGGAAATCTCTTTTATGAATCCGGTGAGGGATCCTTTGATCTGGGTATTGCGCCTGGAGAATTTTCCATTCAGGTCCAATCGCTCCAGGTTACTTATGGAAGTTAGCTGTTTGGCCTGGTTGTTTAAAATAATACTAAAATCAGAGATTCTCAATTGTGAAAGGTTAACCAGGGGATCGTTCTTATCTCCTTTTTTCTTTTTGGTGATCATCTTATAGTTTCCCTCACCGGACTTATCGGTATAGAGGTGCAGGGTTCCGTTTTTAAGCTCGAGTTGTCTGACGTTGAATTTTTTACGCATCAGACCAAAGAGATTAAAACTCAGACTCAGTGTTTCGGCAGTAAGAAGGGTATCACTGCCGGTACCCTCGAAATTCCGATAATTGAAATTGTGGCTGGACCAGATGGTAATGTCTTCCAGGAGAATGGAGGTATTTGGAAATTTGTGAAAGACCCTGACCGAAACCTCTTTCACATCGATGGTGCTATCGATACGGTTATTGACCTGCTCGATCACATATTCCTGCAGTTCTTCCCCATAAAACTTTACGACCACCACACCCACAATGGCCAGCAATAGCAGGGTGATCAGCATAAAGACCGATAGGTATTCAAGAATTGTCCTGGCCTGCCGTTTCATGGGTTATATCGCGTTTTATAGCCTTAAAAATTCACTGAAATCATGTGTGTTATCCAATTCTACCGGGAGCTGGTTGTACCGGAATAACCGGACCGGTCGTTCTCCGAAAAGTTTCATCTGATTTCCTTCCACCAGGAATATACAGGCCTCTCTTAATCCCAGCACGGTATCACCGGGATTTGCTGCCAGGTACTCCAAAATGCGGTCCTCACTGGTTTCTCCAGCATGTCCCGGAGGGTTCAGCTCGGTATAGTGTGGGTTGATCTGAAATGGAACCAGGTTAAAGGCATTAAAACTTTCAGGTTCCAGGATGGGCATATCATTGGTGGTTTTAATGGTTGGACAGGTCACATTGCTTCCTGCGCTCCATCCAACGAATGGGGTTCCTGCCAGCACCTTTTCTCTGACCGGGTCGATAAGGCCATTGTTCTGGATCATTTTTATTAGCTGGAATGTATTTCCACCACCCACCACAATAGCATCGGCAGCCTGAACTGCGGCAATGGGATCAGAAGCATGGTGGATGGAGGTTACATGGTGACCCACCTCTGCAAATCGTTCCTTAACGCGCGCTTCATAATCATCAAAGCTGATGGTTACCCCTGCATAGGGGATAAAGAGGCAGTTAAGCGGTTTTGATCCCAGGAAGTCTCTGATGTGATACTTGGGATAATCAAGGTAAGCTTCACCTGCATTGGTGGAGTTGCTGATCAGGAGGAGTCTCATAAGTAGGCTTTATAGTTCAAACACAAAGTTAATATTATAATAAAGCCGGCGAATCATAAAAAAACCGGCCGGTCAGGGAGGATCCCTGAGCCAGCCGGTCGATCGGTAGGGGTATAAACTCTTTACCAGGTAAAAGCAAGTCCGATGGAAAATGGATAGAGCTCAGGTCCCATGGTTGGTTTGAAGAGCGGAGTCATATAATAGTTGGCATAGAATCCAAAGGCCCCGTATCCAACCCGGGCAGTTACACCCCAGCGCAGGGGTGACAGGTTGTAATCACTCCAGGTTTTCTCTTTTGCTTTCGCACTACTGACCCTGTATTTGATTTTTGTATTTGACCATAGCTTGAGCCCCCCCATAACTCCTGCCGAAATATAGATTCTTTTACGATTCGTAGGTATCTGAAACTCCAGTAGAAGGGGTGCAGTCATGTAGGTCATATGCATTCTCGATTTGGTGATATTACTGGCATAGTCAGGAACATACTCCACAATCTCACGGGTATCAGGATCCTTCATGATACCGTTCTGGCCATCAAAATTGTAGTAGATGAATTCGAATCCGAGACCGGAAACTATTCCGACCTTATCTGTACCCAGACCAAAACCATAATCAATAATATTGATATTCCAGTTCCATGATTTACTAGTATTCAGTTCCATATAACGATCTTCAGGTGGCAATACCATGCTGTTTTCGGAAGTCAGGTAGTTGTTCAGGCCGATCTCCAGCCCGGCATAATGTGCCCTGAATCTTTTCTTCTTTTTATGCTTATGGGAGGAGCTGGGAAAATCATCCATATCAAGTATTTTGATTTCTGTTCCGTCCTTGCCTTCAACAATGCTGATTCCACGCGAGCCCAGCTTGACCCTCACCGTATCACCGTTGTCTTCCACGATAAATACCTCATTTTGTCCCAATGTAACTTTGGTGTTATCGGGTGTTTCAATAACCTCAACACTTAAAACCGTGGTTGTATCTGAATACTCAGTAATGGTTGAAGATTCAGATACCACAGGGGCCTCCGATTCTTCAGGGGTTTCTGTTACTTCAGGGGTTTCTGTTACTTCAGGGGTTTCAGTAACCTCTGGTACTACAGGTGCCTGGGGTATTGTATCTCCTTCCTGTGCAACCAGGGGTAAAAGCATACTACTGGCTATTAATAGCGTAAAAATTCGCTTCATGGTATTTGATTTTGTTAATTTGATGGTAAGACGGAGCTGCCCGTATAAAAGTTACAGACAGGGGATTAAAATCGCAAGCCTATGACAACAACATCGTCGATTTGATCAAGATCCCCCTTCCAGTGCTCAAAGGCCTGGTCAAGCATAAGCCCCTGCTGAACCATCTCCTTTTCGGAATTAGAAACCAGCAGATCCTTAAAGGGTTTATATTTGAATTTTTTCCCCTTGGGACCACCAAACTGGTCGGCATATCCATCTGAGAATATATAGATGGTATCTCCCGGGTTAAGCTTAATCTCCTGGACATTGAATGGGTGCATCACCTCGTGGATGGAGACTGGCATTTTATCGGTCTTATATTCGGTAAGCTCACCATTGCGAACCAGGTAGAGGGGATTATTGGCTCCGGCGAATTGTATCAGGCGTTCCTTCCTGTTTACCTTGCATACCAACATATCCATGCCATCCTTGGCTGCATCAGGATCTCCTTTCTGGTGAAGGGTCTC
>Ga0164315_10004789_pt1 | contig 10525 bp, 7 predicted proteins | sample GuaBasSedimGuay6_FD_113737 | JGI IMG/M metagenome (GOLD analysis project Ga0164315, IMG submission 113737) | Subseafloor sediment microbial communities from Guaymas Basin, Gulf of California, Mexico - Guay6, Core 4569-2, 0-3 cm | ecosystem: Environmental > Aquatic > Marine > Hydrothermal vents >...
ACTCATTTTGCATCTCGAAATAAACCAGGAAATTGCACCATCCCCAACTTTCCATCCAGTCGCTTCCGTACAATTTATCCCCATCTTCCAAGGTCATAAAAATATCGAAGGTAAAATGGGAATTTTGTGGAATATCTTCAATAACGCCGGTTATGGTGTAATCATATTCGTTTTCTACCTTTAATATTTTCCCAATAGGATCATTTTTGCCAAAGTATTTGCGGGCAGTTTTTTCTGATATTACGACCGTTCCGGGTTCCCTCAAACAAGTCGCAGCATCCCCATGTAAAAATTTAAAAGAAAATATTTCAAATAGATCTCCATCTACCCAGGCAACATAATCTTCACTAAATCGATTATCTTCAAATTGAACAAGTATATTATCATTGGGAAAAATTCTGGCATATTTCTGAATCTCTGGTAAATTGTCTGCCAAAAGCCTTGCTGCTCCAGGAGCCTGATAGGGATGTTCCTCCTGGCATAATCTATAAATATTATCTGCTTTCTCATGATACCGGTCATAGCTTAATTCGTCCGACACATATAATAGCAGCAAAATACATACAGCCATTCCAACAGTTAGACTAGAAATACTTATCAAAGAGTAAATTTTACTCTTAATAATATTCGCAAAAGCGATTTTTAAATAATTTTTGAACATGATGCTCTGGGTTTAAATTTTCTTATTTGAATGGCCTTAAGGTGATTAATTCACCTTCTCCATAATTACTTGTCCATCGAACAAATTAATTACCCTGTGCGCATAACCTGCATCCCGATCGCTGTGTGTCACCATTATAATGGTGGTGCCCTCCTGGTTAAGCTCAGATAATAGGTTCATCACTTCAATGCCATTTTTTGAATCAAGGTTCCCGGTAGGTTCATCAGCCAGGATAAGACCCGGATTGGCTACAACTGCGCGGGCAATAGCTACTCGTTGTTGCTGCCCACCCGAAAGTTGCTGAGGAAAGTGTTTGGCTCTATGGCCTATTTTCATCCGCTTTAATACATCATCAACCTTTTTGCGGCGTTCAGAAGCTTTCATTTTCAGGTATATTAAAGGAAGTTCTACATTATCAAAAACATTCAACTCGTCAATCAAGTTGAAGCTTTGAAATATAAATCCAATGTTGCCTTTGCGATACTGTGTGCGGTCTTTTTCTTTCAAATGGGTAATATCATTTCCATCAAAACTGTAAGTGCCTTCCGTAAGATTATCAAGCAACCCAACAATATTAAGCAAGGTTGATTTTCCACAACCAGAGGGGCCCATGATTGCCACAAATTCACCTTTTTTTACATGAACATCCACTTCGCATAATGCAAGTGTTTCTACATCCTCAGTACGAAATACTTTTGTCAATTTTTCTGTTTTTATCATTGTCTTTTTTTTTGTTTGAAAGCTTGTTGATCTTTTTAATGTTCCTGCCTTTTGCTTTTTATTTTTTTCATTACTATATGCTTATATTCAAGTCTAATGCCACAATTCATATAGCCTTGATTGTCTGCCATATAATGCATGATCAAATTTCGGTTTATAAAAAAAAGTGTAAAATTATCTTACAGTTGGTGTTTAATTAATTTACAAATATTTACTTTCGTTAAATGCAATCTATAGTTTCATATTAAAATAATATGAAATCTGCTTAATTTTATTCATATCTGATGAATGGAAAAATACTTATTCTGGACGACAATAGCAGCGTTCTTACCGCACTTGAGATGTTACTCCAAACCGAGTTCGATGATGTATTCACCCTCCGAAATCCAAATAGTTTGGTCGCCTCAATTCAACAACATCAAATAGATGTGGTGTTGCTTGATATGAATTTTAAGGCCGGAATAAATACAGGCAACGAGGGGATTTATTGGTTACGCCAAATACAGAAGCATGATCCCACAATTAGCGTAGTGATGATTACAGCTTATGGCGATATTGGGCTTGCTGTAAAAGCAGTTAAAGAGGGGGCTTTCGATTTTATTTTAAAACCCTGGGATAACGACAAGCTAATTAGCACTTTACAAGCATCTTTAAAACTGAGAAAAATTAAAATTGAAAATGCAAAACTGGTTAAAACCACCAACACACTAAAACAAGAACTGAAACCAACATCACAATCAATAATCTGGCAATCAGAACCAATGAAAAAAGTGATGGAGATTGTGAGAAAAGTTGCCGTAACCGATGCCAATATTTTTGTTACAGGTGAAAATGGAACCGGAAAAGAAATTATTGCACGTGAAATCCACAGATTTTCCAAAAGGAAAAATGAAGTATTGATTAGTGTTGATATGGGTGCTCTTAGTGAATCGCTATTTGAAAGCGAACTTTTTGGCCATACAAAAGGTTCTTTTACCGACGCAAAGGAAGATCGCATTGGTAAATTTGAAACAGCAGATAAAGGCACACTATTCCTCGACGAAATTGGAAACCTTCCCTTGTCGCTTCAGCCTAAATTACTAACATCATTACAAAACAGAACAATCGTTAAGTTGGGAAGTAACACCCCTGTTCCAATAGACATAAGACTGATATCAGCAACCAATAAAGATCTTAGCATGATGATAAAGGATGGTCTATTCCGTGAAGATTTACTTTACCGCATCAACACCATTACCATCAAGGTACCTCCGCTAAGGGAACGCGGGAACGACCTGGTATTGCTTGCCGAATTTTTCCTTCGTAAATACGCAATAAAATATGATAAACCCGGACTTAAAATCAATCAAAAGACTATTCAGAAATTCCTGAAATATAGCTGGCCAGGAAATGTAAGAGAGCTGCAACACTGTATCGAAAAGGCAGTGATTTTAACGGATACGAAAGTTCTTTACGAAGATAGCTTTAGCTTAAATGGCACAAACTCAAATCATAAAATAGATTTTCAAAATAAGACCATTGAAGAAATGGAAAATGAAATGATCCTGGCCAGTATTGACAAGGAAAAAGGCAACCTGAGTGCAGTGGCAAAAAAGCTAGGGATTACACGTCCGACACTTTATAAGAAACTAAAGAAATTGGAAAATTAGTTAATAATTTCAACGATGTCATACAAACATTTTTATGGCGCAATAATTTTACGATTAGCAATCATTATACTGCTTTCTGTGGCTGCCACTTTTTTATTTTTTGAAAAGCAAGCCCTTATTTTAAGCATACTGATGTTGATTTTACTGATTGGTGCTGTGATTAATATTATCCGATATTTTAACGGTTTAAATCATTGGGTTTCTTCGTTCCTTTTGGGTATCGAAAATGATGACACCACATTAAAGATCCCATCGAAAACAAACAACAAATCTATCAATGATGTTTATGATGGGATAGAAAGGCTGAATGAACTCTTCAAAAACATTAAAGTGGATATTAGCACACAGGAGCAATACTTTCGTTCGGTGATAGACCAATCGGCCACAGGACTTTTTTCTGTAGATAGTACCGGAAGAGTTATAAACATTAATCCTGCCGCTAAAAAATTTACCACATTAAATGAATATTATCACGTAAATGCATTATTAGCTATTGATAAAGAATTGCCTGGTTTTATATTGGAACCTTCCGGAAAAATATCCCGGCCATCTGCCATTTTTGAAAACCAGGCCGGGCAAAAACTTTTGTTTAAACTCTCAGAAATAAAAACCAATAACGAAAGTATAAAACTGGTAGCGGTAAGTGATATTACTAAAGAACTGGATAGCCGGGAGATAGACTCCTGGATAAAGCTGGCCCGAACCTTATCGCATGAAATAATGAATAACATTGCACCCATCACCACTTTATCAAAAGTAATTACAGGCTACTTTACTACTAACGGCAAGACAATTAATTCCCAGGATATTAATTCAATGACTATCGCAAATACTGTCAAAGGATTAAGAGTAATTGAAGAACGAGGCCTTGGATTGATAAGTTTTGTTGAAAATTACAGGAAATTCACAAAATTACCAGAACCTCAATTTAAAGAGGTAAACTTATCCACCTTAATCGAGAGTAATTTGGTAGCGGCCAGTGCATATCCCGGGTTTAATACCATAAAAATAGAAAAGAATATACCAGATGATATTTTATTTTCTACTGATGAAAAACTACTGTCTCAGGTTATACTAAACCTCCTAAAAAATGCTTCGGAAGCATTGTTGGAAAACAAAAATAACCCGCGTATAATTATCAACCTTTCACGAATAGACAGTGCAGTTAAAATTGTAATTACCAACAATGGCCCACAAATACCTCCTGAAACAAAAGATCAGATTTTTGTTCCATTTTATACGACCAAAGAAAATGGGTCGGGCATAGGATTGAGCCTTTCTAAACAAATAATATTACAAATGGGTGGTGATATAATTTTAACCACAGGAAAGGAAAACCTAACTTCTTTCAGTATTATATTAAATTCGGAACTCATGCCTCATCAAAATTAGGTAAGTAACAGTTCGTTTATCGAGCTGCGCTACATCCCGAGGAATATAAAATTCTGTATTTACAATTTGATTTATATAACGCTGACCTGGTGGAGCCTGTCCCGAGCATTTTGACTTCGCTCAATACTGGCTCTGTCGAGGGGTTACATCCCGATATTTTGAAGACTATATCTCATAATCAATATGTTATGAATTCAACACCAAAATCATCCGCTGCCACTGCTTCTTCCGGATTTTTTCGGGATCGCTCATGGCACTGAAAAGCTGGGTATAGAATGCAACAACCTCTTCTTTGTCCATCACTGACAAGAGGTAGTTTTGAGTAAAGGCCTGAATGAAACGAACGATCTCTTCACGGCTCTTCTCTGTGAGGTCTTCAACTGATACAATGGATTCAACCACCACCAGGCCATTGTTTTTGCAGAGTTCCATTACTTCCTCCTTTGTGGGATAAAAGAGAGGGAACTTAATTTTTTGTGAAACCCCCGGGTGGTATTGGTCCAGCACTGATTGAATAAGCGCATATACATCGTTCAGCTGTCCGTTTAAGCCAAATTGAAGTACTGCTATCGAGCCTAAGTTTCTTGCAATGTATGCAAATGAGGTCTCCATTTTTGAAAGGGCCCAGTAGCGGTATTTCAGCTGGGCCTCTTCTCCAAAAAATGAGTAAATAATACCCTTTTGGCTGCTGAATTCGTTCGGAATTTTAGGCATCCAATGTAAGGCTTCATTGGCGAAGATATAGTCGTAAGAGGTGTGCGCCGGGCCTTCTTCATAAAAACTCCCTACCACAAATTCGCATTTGGGAAAATCGCGCCGGGCTTGCTCAATAATGCTTTTATCGATGTCGGCCCCTATTACCTTTAAATTCATTACTTCGCATTCGACACATAAAGCATTGGTCAATGCACCGGGGCCACAGCCCAGGTCGAGGCAGGTTGCATTTTCTAAGGTTACGTATTGATTCAGTTTCCTGATGATGCGGTGACCGATATTATGTTGTGATTTGGAATAAACATCATAATCGGCCGACATGCTAAAGCTGTTAAAATGATTGATGACTGCCGATTTCAGCGCATTCAGGATTTCAGCCTCCAGGATCCAATCCTTTCCATCCACCGATTTTACATTTTTGGCCTTCACACCGTCTACTGACCCTAATGATACAATATATTCGAGGTAGGCATCCACTTCGGGAAAAGTGGGCAGCAGGGATTGCTGTGTCTGCATTTCAAGGCAGGCAATGAAGCCGTATGCTCCCCAGTTCGAAACCGATGCGATGATGGGATAATCACAACCGACAATACAGGGATTCAGCGATAATTCTTTTCGAATGATCTCTTGGAAATTACCCATGCCGATCTCGTTCCCACCATCGCCCACGGCAAAAGTAGGAGTCTGCATTTCTCCCGTTACAAAGAAATTATCAAGGGGGGCTGTAAACTCGCTGATGTTCTTTCCCCGCATATTGGCATATTGACCATCTGAGTTTGCACCACAGCGCTCAATAGAGATATGAGCAACGGGTTTGTATTGGTCGATCAAATGTTCATATTCGGCTTTTTCCTTGAGTCCTTTCAGGGGAATGTAAATGCTGTCAATCTCCTTGAAAAAATCCTGGCAGAATTCATCGGTGATAATAATGGATTGATACCCCAATGCATTCAGTGTCCGGGCGAGAAAATAGGTACCTACCGGGCCGTCGGTTTCGGCAAATCCGGCCACATAAAATCCAGTGTAAAGAAAAACCACTCCTTTTGAAAGCTGTGTGAATGCTTCAACGGCAATGGCACAATGTTCTACCGGATAGGCTTCTTGGATTATATCCATTCCCCGGTCGGAGTATTGTAATATGATTTGATCAATGCTTTTACCAGATGTCATCATTCTTGGTTTTATTGTCATTAAAAATATCGTGATACACTGATTTTATTTTATTGAGATCCAGGTCTTCCAGTTCCAGTTCACTCCGTTTGGCATATACTGCATCGATAAAATCGACTATATTGCCCGCATCCAGGTTCTTTTTGCGCTCCAATAGCAAACCTTTAATATTCTCAGCATCCAGCGACAATGAGCTATTATACATATTATTGTAGATCTTTTGAAACAACATGATGTTGGAGCTGCCGTAAAGGTGGATGTATTCCTGTTCCTGGTTGCCGGTTTGGTGGCCCGGGAAAAGCCAAACATGACCCTTGTCGGGGTTACGCTTGCTGTACATCAGGATCATATTTTGAAGACAAACTGCTTCCTGTACACTGTTGTTACCAGCCATGATATTGGAGGTTTTAAACAGGCTCAGGTTTACTTGTTTGCCCAGCTGATCGAAGAGGCTGGGAATCATACTAAACAAAATCCAAAGCAATTTAATGCCTTTAACATCGTATTCATCAGTCGTGACTATCCGCCTCAGGCAGAGGCTTCCTTCTTCGATCATTTCATTGGTCCGGGTCCAGTATTCCCCGATGGCTTCGTCTTCCGATTTTTTCGGGATTTTTTGCGCAAAATAAGTTACATCCAGGTTGGTGATTCGTCCGTCAGTGAGCACCTCAAAAAGTGATTCATACAATTGTACCTCTCCATTCAGTTTTTGAATATTGACCGTATCAAACTTATTCAGGACGGCCATATTATCTTCGCCTATCAAACTGAATTTTTTCAGGAAAAGAATCAGGTGGTTTTCGGCATCTTTGGTGATTTCTTTGCGGGCAAAATCTTCATCAAAAGAGCTTTGTTCACTTTGATGGGTTTCTGATATCCGGATGCTGTTGATAATATTAAGATGGGCAAGAAACTCCTTTTTATTGTTAGGTCTTTCCTTGTTTAGATAGAAGTAAACATTATCGAAGTAATCGGTAGCACTCAAAAACCCAATCCACTTACCAAACATACATTTTGTCACATCTTTGATGCCTTGTTTTTGGAGGTAGGTAAAATAGGGGGAGGGGTCATTCACCCGACCAAGATAATCATGGTACAGGGCTTTAAAGCTCAACTCGTAGGTGCTTACAATCAGTTTGATGGCCTCAGAATACTTGTTCAGACGAACTAGGTCTTCAATTTTACTGAGTGATTTATTCAATTTTTTTCTAATCATGTTTGTCCTCCCTGGTTTTTGGTTGAATATGTGAATAAACCCCGAGCGAGATCCTCCACGATATTTGGTTTTTAACGTAAAACATAGAGCCTAATGCAGGCTTCGTTCAGGTATTGCTAAATTAGTGGTTTTTGGAATAGGAAGGACAATATTGTGACACAGGATATTGATGGATTGCAAGGAAAAATGAGAAATTGCACATAATTCATTTTAAATCAATATTTCCCTGGCGGATATTTTTATTTTGCATTAATGTTTGCATCTTTGTATATAACCAAAGACTGAACAAATACATGGATGACTGGAAACAATTTTCTTTAAAGAAACCTTTAAAAGCGTATTCTATTTTTTGTGGTGTGCTGGAGTACTCCGAAGATATCCTTGATGAGTTGAAATCAGGAGACCGGCATGGTTTTAAAAAATGGAAGATGCATGTGAACCTTGATGATATTAAATCTGAAAAGATCATAAAAGGGTTCAGCAGGTATTATTATGAGAGTTTTGTAAACTGTATTTTTCCGGATTTTAAAAATTCGGACAAACAGCAGTTCAATTCAGAATTTGCTCATAAAACAGTAAGGCTCTCGCGTAAGATTGAACAAACAATCCCGGTTACTATCCCAAAGGGTAAATCAACCCATGTCTATGATATCAGGTTTGAATACATGGACCTGTTTTTCTTTCCCCGAAATATCGTATTTTATTGTTTTAAATGTGATTTAACAGGATTCTCTTTCGATGAAATAACGCTGATCAATAGTTATTTAAGAAATTCAGGTGTAACCGATGACACCAGGTTCCTATACGATTATCTCTCATTTATTGAGTCAAAGGACAAGTCTCAGGACAGTTCAGATGCATTAAGTTTCGGAAATAAGTTGAAGGTGTTCTCACTCGTTGAACATGAAGAAAAGATCAAGAGAAAAGATGAAAAGATGCTCCTGTATGACCTGGGCGTATGTGCCCCGATTGGGTCTGCTGCTGGCAATAATCAGTTTTTTCAGCCATCACGGGAATATTTTCAGGAGCTGATTTCAGAGAACCGGATATCGGTATTTAACAACTGGTCTGCATTAACACTATTCGATACATTTACCGGGCTTTATCAGAAAGGGGCCTTGAATAATTTCGTATGGGAAAACGGGTACTTCAACCTGCTATACCTTCAATCATTATACGTTAAGCATTACCTTTTTAAGATGAACCATTTGTTCCACACTGAAGGGGCTAATCACCAGGAATTAGAGGACGAATTCTATGAATTCAATAAACACTATAACCCCTCTCACATATCTTACAATTTCCTTCCTACTGTCATTTTTAGGAAAATCCGGCAATCACTGGCCATTAATGATGAGGTTAAATTACTGAAAGAAGGAATTGAACGCGCGAACCAGAAAGATCAGGAAAAGAGAAACAAAATGATCAATAATATATTGACACTCATTGCCTTATTGGCTATTTTCTCGGTAATCTGGGACTTGTCAGATTGGATTACCAGGCTTGTTACCGGTGGGCCGGCCTCGTATAGAATAATAAGTGGTTCCTTAACATTTTCTGTCTTGCTTGTACTCTCAATCTTCGTTTTCAAATATTACCGAAAGAAATCATAATACCTCAATCATTAAGGTACTCATTTGAAGATCAGCTTCATGTTTTAAAAAACCCGCGAAAGATCAAAAGGTCACGCTGCATACCATCAACTGCATGCCCGGCCGAACCGGAGTGTAGGCGGGTCTATTAATCAAAAATGGGTGATATCCAGCCCATGTTCCACAAAGGCATGATCACCACTTATACCTTAGTTTACTTGCTTTAACTATCCGATTTTATTATATTTGTTCTTCACCTTAACATCTCAGAACCAATAATAAATCAACAATTGAAGCTATGAAAACACTGACACCAATTATCATTGCATTCATTTTAGCTTTTAGTTTCTGTACTGTATCGCAGGCACAGATCAAGAATCCATTTAAGAAAGTACAGCGGGAAGCAGAGAAGAAGACCAATAAAGAAATTGATAAAGGGATAGAAAACGCCATGGATCCTGAAAAAGAAGAACAGGAAAAACAGGAACAGGAACAGCAACAAAATGAGCAACAAGGACAACAGGGTGCTGAAGTAAATGATCAAAGTGACGACGACAAAAATAAAGCCCTGGAATTAAACTGGGCGAAATATGATTTTATACCGGGGGAAGAAGTGTTTTTTAATGATAATCATGAGGGTGAAGAAAATGGGGAGTTCCCTTCCAGATGGGATATATACTCCGGTAATGTTGAAAATGCACAACTCGGTGGTGAAAATGTCATTATGTTCAGGGTAGATTCATATATAATGCCTTTTATGGAAAATGCCGAAAGTGCCTATCTCCCTGAAGTATTCACCCTGGAATTCGATTGCTATTTTAACCTGGGCGACTATTACCAGAATTATGCTGTGTTGTTCTATGATAAATTAAACCAAAGCTATATCGATATTTCAGACGTTAGGATTCATTGGAATAGAGCAGACATGGGTAGATTTAAAGGCACATATCCCGAAGCCAGCGCTTCCTCATACTCAGAAATTGAAGGCTGGAGGCATATATCCATTTCTTTTAATAAACGGTCACTTAAAGTTTATCTTGATGACACCAGGATATTGAATATCCCCAATGTGAAAACAAAACCCACCGGAATAACCATCTATGGGAATTTTAATCAATCCAGTAAGAAATACAGTTACATAAAAAACATCAGGCTTGCCAAAGGCGGTGTAAAACTATACGACAGGATGTTGCAGGATGGTAAGATCGTAGCAACAGGTATCCGTTTTGATGTTGGGAAAGCATCCCTCAAACCCGAATCTATGGGTATTATCAATACCATTGCCGATATGATGAATGAGCATCCTGAGTTGAATTTCAGCATTGAGGGGCATACCGACAGTGATGGCGATACAGATGCAAACCAGAAATTATCTGAAGATCGTGCAATAGCCGTGATGGAAAAGTTAACA
>Ga0164315_10004790_pt1 | contig 10524 bp, 7 predicted proteins | sample GuaBasSedimGuay6_FD_113737 | JGI IMG/M metagenome (GOLD analysis project Ga0164315, IMG submission 113737) | Subseafloor sediment microbial communities from Guaymas Basin, Gulf of California, Mexico - Guay6, Core 4569-2, 0-3 cm | ecosystem: Environmental > Aquatic > Marine > Hydrothermal vents >...
ATTTACTGGAGCTGGTATGGCTGCCAATAAATTAGGACAATCTGAAAAAGCCATTGATTATTTAAAACAAGCAACTTATGGCGAGTTTAGTAATGAAGATACATATTTAACTCTGGCAGAAATCTACCGGGAAAAGGATAATCTTTCATTAGAACTTGAGAATCTTGAAATTTATGAAACCAAATTCCCCCAAGCAAAAGAAATTGAAAAAGTAAACAAAAGACTTTTTCAACTTTATGTAGAAATAGAAAACTGGGATAGTGCATTAACTTTCTGGAATAAACTTACTGAAACTCAGCAATCTGAAACTCAGCAAATTGAAAATTACCTTAAAGTAAATGATAAATTGGGAAATGATGAGATCTGCAAAGACCTTTCTAAAAAATTACTCAATAATGATGAAAATAACATTGCTGCACTCAACTGGCTGGCCAACTATTATTTCTGGAAAGCCGAAAAACGATACAATAAAGAAATGAAAATTTACGAGCAGAAAAAGACCCGTAAACAATATGCTCATTTACTAAAGGTTATTGATGAAGTTACTGTAGAGTACAAACAAGCACTTAAATACGGCAAGAAACTTTACAAACTTGATCCAATTCCTGCCAATGCCAAGTTGTTGGGAAACACATATTCCAGACTTAATTACAAAGATAAAGCTGAGTACTATCAGAAATTAGGCAAAAAGTAATAAAAGTTGATCATTTATTGAAAAAAACCTAAATTTGGGCTTGTTTTAATAAATGATCAGATATGAAAGGTGGTGGTCTTAAAGCAATCAGATACTCGCTGAATGCTTCAAATAAAGTAGGGCTAAGTAAAATGTACCGGGCATTGCTTTCCAGGAATACATGTAAGAGTTGTGCATATGGCATGGGTGGGCAGAAAGGTGCCATGACCGATGAAATAGGAAATAAAGCAGAGGTATGTAAAAAGAGTTTTCAATCCCAGCTTACGGATATTCAGTCGGCCATTCCTCCTAAGTTATTTCAGGAAAAAAGCATCGCAGATTTTAAGAATACACCTGCCAGGTTACTTGAGCAACTTGGAAGGCTAAACAACCCTATTTTCAAGGCAGATGGCGATTCTCATTATGCTACTATTTCATGGGAAAAAGCCATTGAAAAGATAGCTAACAAACTTAAACAAAGCCCTCCGGAAAGAAGTTTCTTCTACAGTTCAGGCAGGTCGTCAAACGAAGCAGCATTCTTATTGCAGTTATTTGCACGACTGTATGGTAGTAATAACATAAATAATTCCGCTTACTATTGTCATCAGGCGTCTGGAGTGGGAATAAGTTCTGCTTTGGGAACAGGCACAGCAACACTAGTGCTGGAAGATTTGAAAAAGACAGATTTGATTTTTGTGATTGGAGCTAACCCTGCTTCTAACCATCCTAGATTTATGACCCAACTTATGAATTGTAGGAAGCGAGGAGGACAAGTTATTGTAATTAACCCAGCAAAAGAAAAAGGGTTGGTAAAGTTTGCTATCCCATCTAATCTCAAATCGATGGCAGCAAGTGGAAGTATGATTGCCTCTGAGTATCTTCAGGTTCTAATTGGGGGTGATATTGCTCTTCTAAAAGGTATTGCAAAAGCAGTGATCGAGAAAGGGAAACATGATGTACAGTTTCTTGAAAATCATACTAATGGAAAAGATGAGTACATAACTGACATTCAAGAAACAAACTGGGATGACATTGTCTTAAACTCAGGAATTCCTAAAAATAAAATTGAACAAATTGCTGAGATTTACGGAAACTCAATGAATGTGGTTTTTGCGTGGACTTTGGGTATTACTCAACATGAGCATGGCGTTGAAAACGTTGAATCTATTGTAAATCTTGCTCTATTAAGAGGCATGATTGGAAAGCCTCATGCAGGATTACTTCCATTAAGAGGACATAGTAATGTACAAGGTATTGGGTCGGTGGGAGTAACTCCATCATTAAAAGAAAAGGTATTTAAAAAAATTGAAGAAGTTTTAAATGTTAAACTTCCAACAACTCCCGGAATGGATACTATGAGTAGTATGAAAGCTTCTCATAAAGGAGAAATTGATGTGGCATTTCTCCTTGGCGGGAATTTATTTAGTTCCAACCCCCATACAAAATTTGCAGAAAAGGCTTTAAACACAATTCCATTTAAATTATTCTTAAATACTACATTAAATCATGGTCATTTTAATGGTGTTGACAAAGAAGTTCTGATTTTGCCAGTAATGGCGAGAGATGAGGAAGAGCAAAGAACTACTCAGGAATCGATGTTTAACTTTGTAAGAATGAGTGAAGGAGGAATATACCGACTTGATAATGTACGCTCAGAAACTGACATTATTAGTGATATTGCGCAAAAAGTTCTTCCTGACAGTAGTATTGATTTTGAAGGCTTTAAACAGCATAAAAACCTACGAAAACTCATTGGACAAACAATTCCAGGCTTTGAAAAAATAAGTAATATTGATGAAACTAAGGAAGAGTTTCAAATTTCCAACAGAACATTTCACAAACCCTATTTTGCAACTCCAAATCAGAAAGCAAATTTTAATGTGTGTGCAATTCCTTCACTGATAGCTAAAGACGGTGAATTCCGTATGATGACCGTTAGAAGTGAAGGTCAGTTTAACAGCATAATTTATGAAGAAGAAGATATTTACAGAGGACAAAGCAGTCGTAATGTGGTGTTGATGAATGAAGATGACATTAAAAGCAAAGGCTTAAAAGAAAATGATTTAGTGGATTTGGAGTCTTCTGTTGGAAAGATGGAAAACATAGTTGTTCGGAAATTTGATCTTCCTTCAGGAAATATCATGACATATTATCCCGAGGCTAACATTTTAGTTCCAACAACAACTGATCCCAGGTGCAAAACCCCTGCTTATAAATTGGTTTGGGTAAAGATTTCAGGAGTTGGGAGTTAGGAGTTAGGATATAATAAAAATACGGGAATATGGGAAATATAAGTGATAATTAAAAAAACCGTATCAATAGCCCTGTGGCTTCATCCAGAGATAAAAAAAAGACCTCTGCAAATCCGTTTAAAAACTTACAAAGGCCTCTTCATTTGAAGTATTAAATTCTTATGATTTTTTGGCTAATTCAGGTCTAAATTGAATTATTGTCATAAGAAACAATACTGTTTTATTGCCCCATAATCATTCCTTTCAATGACCATAGTATTGCAAGTACATCCTTTTTCGATTGTTCATCTATTTGACGTTTGTCAAGGACTAATAAAATATCATCAATAACAGCCATATATTCTGCTGCTGAGATATTCATTCCTTTGTATGCCATTGGCATATCTCTGCCTAAATAAGGTATATCACCACCGCTACCAGCACTAAAGAAATCAACTGTGTGTTTCTTTATAACAGCCAATCGTTCCGGTTCCTCAGCATATGGAAGAAATACTGCTTGAATAGTCGGGTTAGTCATGTGGATTGCAACTGCTTCATCAACAATTGCTGTGATACCTTCTGTGCCTCCAAGGCGTTCGAATAAACTTGTTTGCGGTGCTTGTTGTGCACAAGATGTAAAGATTGAAAAAATCAATGCTGTGATAAATAAATGTTTCATAATTTGTTTTTTTAGTTATTAATATTTGATTTTATATTTATTAATTATTCTGCTGTAGTAGGATCAATCATAGTTGCTACCTGACTTACATTATTTGCCGGAAATCCTCCCTGCTTTCCATGTTCACGAATCATTTCCGCATTTGGTGCTATGTAAACACAATATATTTTATCATCGGTTACATAACTTTGTACCCACTGAATCTGAGGACCTAGTTTATCAATTACACCACACGATGTTTGTGAAATATTTTTTAATTGTTCGGTAGTCAGTTTGCCTGCTCCAGGAACTTCCCTTTCAATTACATATTTTGGCATGATATTAATTTTAGTTAAACACTGTTTAATTTGTTGCGGACAAAACTAATTCATGCAAAAAGGTTAGCCTGTTGAATTTGGTTCAAATACATGTAATTTTGGTTCAAAAAGGTAATTTCTGTAATAAATTAATTTTAAACTTGCTTTAGCTGAAGAAAATTGGTAGGGCTTATTCCATATCTTTTTTGAAAGCATTTAGAAAAATATGATGGGCTGTTAAAGCCTGAATCATAGGCTATTTCAGAGATTGTTCTTTGAGTTTCAGACAAAATCCTCAAACTCTTTTTCAAACGATATTCTTTAATAAAATCGTTGGGAGACAAACCTGTTAGAGCAACTATTTTCCGATACAACTGTGATTTACTCAAAATCATAATAGTGTTAAATGACTTGACTGTAAACTCAGGGTCATTCCAATTATTATCAATTACCTCCCTCATTTGTTTTAGGAACTTTTGCTCTGCAGGCTTCAGTACTTTTACTGATGTTTTCTTAGTTAATTGGTTTAATTTGTCTTCACTAAGATAATTATTTATTGATGATGAGACCATAATTTGCCCTCCACTGGCAGTCTTACATAATCGCATAGACTCCTGAATTGTTTCTCCAAAAAAGTTTTTATCCTTGGTAACAGGAACACCAGCGCTTAATCCAATTTTAGATTGCAATTTAACTCCTAACTTAGTTGCAAGAATTTGCAGTCTTGTTTGAAATTCCATGGCCGCATCCACCGCATTTGATATTGAGTTAAAAGAGTTCAATAATCCATCTTTTACATGCTCTACCTCTATTCCCTTAAATTGGGATAATATTTCTTCAATCAGTTGAGAATAAGACTTGCTGAACTTGTTTGATGTATTATGGTCATAATTATGATTTAACAATTCTATTCCTTCAAGTTCAATTGCAAGAATAGCACGAAAAGCAGGATCATTAATTATCAGAAGTCCTGAATCATCAATATCGTTGGCAGGTTTAGGGTCTTGTATTCTACCCAAAAAACTTTCAACAATATTACTTTCAACTTCAATTATTTGATGTGGCACAAGTCCATGAGCATGTTTGTGCATCTCACTAACAGAATCCTGGTTAGGTGCTTCAACCAGACAAAATGCTGCTCCACGTTCTTCATCAAACCAATAAGTTAAGCCCTTACAACCATATTGCTCCTGAATTTTCAGGTCCTCCTGATGCGCCTGTGCAACATCCTTCGCTGTGGCTCCACTTAAATCGTGGCGATCCATATAAATTGGCATAGTGTTATATTTATTCCGTAAAGATAGAATAAATTTACTATTTAGAATCCTTCTTGATTAAGGTGGAAAAAAGGGAACTCAAAACAAAACTACCTAACTAATAACCTTACTATTAAGGTATTATATTTTCCTTATATTTACGTTTTAATCGACCCTATCAAATTTGAGCTCCCAAGAAGGACCATTTTTACATGGGTTTGATATTGTATTGTTAATCTAAAATAACAAAGTACCATGCCTAGAATTGATCATCACACAAAACCCTATGATGAAGGGACAATAAACAAATTAGAGATTTTCTCAAGCTATGTAGAATCATGGCTACCAACATTTATTATGCAATCACACATATTAGAGGTAAATATTGTGGATTTTTTTGCTGGACTAGGATACGATAGTTTGGGTAGAGCGGGAACACCTATTTTAATTCTTAAGAAAATCGATGGCTTATTTGACTTACTGATGAAAAGAAACACTAAAATCAACTTATATTTTAATGAATACAAGCATAATAAGTATGAAAAGTTATTAGAAAATTGCAAGTCATACCTTGAAAGTAATAAAAGGCTTTCAAAATTTGTTACTATTCACTTTTCAAATAAAGATTTTAATGAGATCTATCCCGAAATTATCCAAAAAACCCTCAATCAACCTAATCTTTTTCTGATAGATCAGAGTGGTATAAGATTTACAAATCAAGAAAATTTTAATACACTTTTGAAACTTGAAACAACAGATATCCTTTTTTTTATTGCATCCTCATTTTTTAAAAGATTTAATGATAAAGAGGAATTTAATCATCATTTACATTTAGATCAAGAGTTACTGAAACTTAATCCCTACAATTTTATTCACCGATTGGTTCTTGATACATACAGATCACTAATTCCTTCAAATTCTAAACTTAAGATATTTCCTTTTTCAATAAGAAAGGGCTCTAATATCTATGGAATAATTTTCGGTTCAAAACATATTCGGGGTGTTGAAAAATTTTTACAGATTGCGTGGAATAAAAGCAAAATAAATGGGGAAGCAAACTATGATATTGACGAGGATGTAATCAAAGAACAATACGAATTGGACTTTGACAACTGTAATATTATAAAACAACCAACTAAAATAGAGATCTTTCAAAATAAACTTGAATTATTTATCAAGGAAAAAGGAGAAGTTACCAATCATGATCTATACTACTTTACATACGAAAACGGACATATAGCAAAACATTCAAAAGAAAAGTTAAGCGAATTAAGAAAAACCAACAAAATATATTTTAAAGGGCACTCTAAAATTTCTTGGAATTTTATGAATAATAAAAATTTGGTAACTTTTAAATGGATAAGTTAAGAAATAAACTTGTCACTTTATCTTTGTAATATGAAACTCACAAAAATAGAATGGACTGAACAAACATGGAATCCGTCAGTTGGTTGTAACAAAGTAAGTTCAGGCTGTAGAAATTGTTATGCAGAAGCCATGGCAAGGCGACTAAAGGCTATGGGTACAAAAGGTTATGAAAATGGCTTTGAGTTTAATTTATTACCTGACAGGCTTGAACAACCCTTGCATATTAAAAAACCAACTAAATTTTTTGTGAATTCAATGAGTGATTTGTTCCATGAGAATATGCCTCATGAATATCTTGACTCTATTTTTGAAATAATAAAACAAACTCCCTGGCATACCTATCAAATTCTTACAAAAAGGGAGAAGATAATGTTTGAGTACTTAAAAGAGAAGGAACTGCCAAAGAATGTTTGGTTAGGTGTAACTGTTGAATCTAAAGCAACAAAAAATCGAATTGACTATTTAAGAAGAATAAATGCCAAAATTCGATTTCTCTCAATGGAACCTCTTTTAGATGACGTTGGCAAACTGGATCTTTCCAACATAGATTGGGTAATTGTTGGTGGTGAAAGTGGAGTTAGTGCAAGGCCAATGAGAAGTGAATGGGCTCTTAAAATAAAATATCAATGTGATGAGCAAAATGCTGCATTCTTCTTTAAACAATGGGGAGCGTGGGGTGCTGATGGCATTAAGAGAAGCAAAAAATTAAATGGAAGAAAATTAGATGGTAAAATTTATAACGAATATCCAGAATTGATTAAAGAATATTTCTAATAATCCAAACTCAAAACCTTGAACTCTGAACCCTGAACCCCAACTCATTCAAACGACTGCAAATCCTGAAGTTTTTTGTAAACACCTTCTTTCTGCACAAGTTCTTCATGATTGCCACGCTCAACAATTTCGCCTTTTTTCAATACAACAATCTCGTCTGCATGTTGAATAGTTGAAAGTCGGTGGGCAATTACTACTGATGTTCGATCTTTCATAATATTAGATAGTGCTTCTTGTACTAGTTTTTCCGATTCGGTGTCGAGGGAAGAAGTTGCCTCATCAAGAATAAGAATTGGCGGATTAGCCAGAACTGCACGAGCAATACTTAGTCTTTGTCTTTGGCCACCAGATAATTTCATCCCACGATCGCCAATATTTGTTTCGTAGCCATTTTCAGTATTTGTAATAAACTCATGAGCATTTGCCACTTTGGCGGCAGCAATAACAGCCTCCTCAGAAACTCCCTCAAGTCCAAAAGCAATATTATTAAAAATGCTATCGTTGAAGAGTATGCTTTCCTGCGATACTATCCCCATCAGACCTCTCAATTTATCAATTTTGAGATCCTTTAAATTTTTACCATCCACATAAATACCACCTTCATCCACATCATAAAAACGAGGCAGCAGATCAGCCATTGTAGATTTTCCACCACCCGATTCTCCTACCAGGGCTATGAGTTTACCTTTCTTTATTTTCAGATTGATGTTTTTAAGAATATCTTCTTTTTCATATCTGAAAGTTACATTTCTGTATTCTATTTCACCTTCAAAACCCGTGACATCAAGCGCATCAGGTTTTTCTTCAATAATTTCTTCAGCATCTAGTATCTCAAAAATTCTCTCGGCAGATGCAATTCCTTTTTGAATACTAAAAAATCCCTGGGCAAATGTTTTAGCTGGTGGTATTATTTGAGAAAAGACAACTATGTAAGTAATAAAGTCTGCTGCAGCAATTGTAGGACTATCTGCCAAAACCATTTTACCTCCAAACCAAAGCACAACAACGATTACTACAGAAGAGAGAAATTCACTTAAGGGAGACGATAAATCACGACGGCGGTATATCCAAAGCAATACTTTAGAATATGAATTATTGTATTCTTTAAACTTATTATCAGTGTAATTAATCGCATTGAAAGCCTTAATTATTCTTAATCCTGAAATTGATTCTTCAATACTTGAAAGCAAACTGGCAAACATATTTTGGCCAATTTTCGATTGCTTCCTTAAACTCTTACCAATCTGTCCAATTATTACTCCTGTAATTGGCAAAATAATCAGGACAAACAATGTTAACTGAGGACTAATGCTAATCATAAAGGCAAGAAATGCGATTATGGTAATCGGGTCACGCACAAGCATCTCTAGGTAATTCATTATTGAATATTCAACTTCCTGAACATCCGTTGTTACCCTGGCAATAACATCACCTTTCTTATGTCTGGTGTAAAAAGCAAGAGGAAGAATTAAAAGTTTTGTGTAAATCGAATTTCTAATTCCTTTGATGGCACCTATGCGCACATTTGCCATATAATACATGGCCATAAACCTTGCAAGATTCCTGAAGAAAAAAGCAACAAGGATAACAATACAGATGTAAATAAGAGCCTGTACTTTTCCCTGTGTAATGATTATCTGACTTATTTCGTAATTAAGATAATCTAGAAACGATCGGGTATTAAGTTCTAGTTCCGGTTTAATATTAACAAGTTCTTCCTGTCCGAACAAAAGGTTTAGGAAAGGAACCAATAATGTAAATGAGAAAAGAGAAAAAAGAACCGTTAGAATATTAAACAGTATGTTTAGTCCCGCATATCCCTTGTATGGTTTAATGTAAGCAAGTACCCTGTAAAACTTCTTCATTTCAGATTACAATAAATTAAAACCGGTGTAGTTCATAGGGCTAATTGCTTTGAGTTCTTCCTTTAAAGAATTACTAACATCAAGCCCTTCGATAAACGAACGCATTGATTCGCGAGTTATTTTGTTGTTAGTACGAGTTAGTTCTTTCAAGGCTTCATAAGGATTGGGGTAATTCTCACGTCGAAGCACAGTTTGAATGGCTTCGGCAACAACTGCCCAGTTATTTTCAAGGTCCTGTTCAATTTTTTCTTCATTAATCACCAACTTATCAAAACCTTTAAGAAGAGATTTTATGGCAATTAACATATGAGCAATTGGAGTTCCAATATTTCTTGTTACAGTTGAATCAGTCAGGTCACGTTGAAGACGTGAAATAGGAAGTTTTGAAGAAAAGTGATTTAGAAGAACATTTGCAATACCAAGGTTTCCTTCTGCATTTTCAAAATCTATTGGATTTACTTTATGTGGCATAGCAGAAGACCCCACTTCGCCCTCCTTTATCTTTTGTTTGAAATAGTCCATTGACACATAGGTCCAGATATCACGACTTAAATCGAGCAATATTGTGTTAATCCTTGCAAGATTATCAAAATAGGCTGCCATGTAATCGTAATGCTCAATCTGGGTTGTCGTTTTTTGACGATGCAGTTTCAACTTTTTCTTTACAAATTCACAAGCAAATTTCTCCCAGTCAATATCAGGGTATGCAACAACATGTGCATTTAAATTGCCAGTAGCGCCACCAAACTTGCCAGAAAATGGTATTGTTTTTAGTAAATCCAGTTGATTATCGATACGTTCACAAAAAACATAAATCTCTTTACCAAGCATAGTTGGAGATGCAGGTTGTCCATGAGTTCGTGCGAGCATTGGAATATTCTTCCACTCATACGCCAGAATATTTATTTTGTTGAAAAGGCGCTCAATAAGGGGCAATACTACTAGTTCATGTGCATCCTTTAAAGAAAGTGGAACCGATGTATTATTAATATCTTGAGAAGTTAATCCAAAATGGATAAACTCTTTGAAACTTCCAATTCCTAATTCCTCAAATCTATCTTTTAAAAAATATTCAACAGCCTTTACATCATGGTTAGTAACCCTCTCCTTCTCCTTGATTGCCTCTGCATCTTCCTCAGTAAAAGCCTTATAAATTAATCTCAGATCATCAAACTTTTCAATATCAAAAGCCTCAGTTCCTTTAAGTGGAAGTTGGCACAATGCAATAAAATATTCTATCTCAACTTTAACCCTGTATTTAAATAGGGCATACTCAGAAAAGAAACTCGAAAGTTCATTTGTTTTGCTATTGTACCTGCCATCAACTGGCGATATGGCGTTTAACGCTGATAGGTCCATGGAATTGTTTTTTGCAAAATTAA
>Ga0164315_10004792_pt1 | contig 10524 bp, 8 predicted proteins | sample GuaBasSedimGuay6_FD_113737 | JGI IMG/M metagenome (GOLD analysis project Ga0164315, IMG submission 113737) | Subseafloor sediment microbial communities from Guaymas Basin, Gulf of California, Mexico - Guay6, Core 4569-2, 0-3 cm | ecosystem: Environmental > Aquatic > Marine > Hydrothermal vents >...
GATTGCTTATAAGAAAGGATTTTTCTTTTAAACAGATAACTACAAGGATTGCTTATAAGAAAGGATTTTTAAGTTTTTTAAAAAAGGAGCCTTTATTTTGATGAGCCAAAAGCAATGTCACTTTTCAAAAAACTGCCATGCTCTAATCCTTTATTACAAACAATCCTTATAGTTATTATTCCATGCTCTAATCCTTTATTACAAACAATCCTTATAGTTATTATTCCATGCTCTAATCCTTTCTTATAAGCAATCCTTGTAGTTATACTGGCTTGTAGTTATACAGGAAGTACAACTTCTTTCCGGATTTAACGGATATATAGCAACAAAACAATTACCCATCACCCATCACCATGTTTATAACAATCAACAACCTGCAAATTAACTACCACGCCTCTGGCACCGGTAAAAACATCATTTTATTGCATGGCTGGGGGGCACAAATATCCAGTTTTAAACCAGTTCATCAATACCTTGAAAACAATTTGCGCGTTTATTCGCTGGATTTACCCGGTTTTGGTAAAAGTGATCCCCCACCTGAATCTTGGGGAACCGCAGAATATACCCATTTAGTGCAACAATTTATACACGAATTGGGAATTAAAAATCCAATTATAATGGGACATTCTTTTGGTGGAAGAATCGCAATTCGATTAGCATTGATTGAAACCATTCATAAACTCATCTTGGTTGATAGCGCCGGCATTAAACCCAAACGGAAATTAAATTATTACCTAAAAGTTTATGCCTACAAACTGTTAAAAAACGTTGCCCAGTTACCAATTCTCAAACACGTTTTTAAAAAAATGCTAGAATCCGTTCAGAAAAAAGCGGGTTCAAAAGATTATCAAAATGCCTCTGGCGTAATGAGAACTACTTTAATTAAGGTAGTCAATGAAGATTTAACAGAGTTGCTCCCACAAATTAAGGCACCTACTCTGTTAATGTGGGGCGAAAACGATCAAGCCACGCCAGTTTCAGATGGACAATTAATGGAACAATTAATCCCTGATGCTGGGTTAGTGGTTTTAAAAAATGCCGGGCACTTTTCTTATTTGGATAAACTCAATGAATTTCTGTTGATTATCAGTAGTTTTTTAAAGGATGACATGAATCAATAGTGCATTATCAAGAGTACAAGGCCAACCTTGTACGAAACCGGGCGTTACTTGTCAGGAGTACAAGGCCAACCTTGCACCAAAAAACTAACCACTTTTTTTTAAAAACCATCTACGCCACTTTACTGAAAACAGATATGAAAACCATTCTTGTCGTTGGTGGTGCCGGCTATATCGGTTCCCACATGGTTAAAATGTTACTGGCTGCCGGATACTATGTAGTCACATTAGACAATTTATCAGGGGGATATCGAGATGCAGTGTTAGGAGGCGATTTTGTGTTTGGCGATAGTGCGGATCGTAACGGCTTAGATCGTTTGTTTACCGGCTACGCTTTTGACGGCGTTATGCACTTTGCCTCATTTATTCAAGTCGGTGAATCAGTGCAAAACCCGAGCAAATATTATCAAAATAATGTCGCAGCGACTTTAACTTTACTGGATGCCATAGTAGATCACAGAGTCAATGCCTGCATTTTTTCCTCCTCGGCTGCCATTTACGGTGAACCCCAATACGTGCCCCTTGATGAACAACACCCAAAACAACCCATGAATCCTTATGGCTTATCTAAATGGATAATTGAACAAATATTAACCGATTATGATCAGGCGTATGGATTAAAATCGGTTTGCTTACGCTACTTCAATGCGGCTGGGGCAGATCCCGATGGACAACTCGGTGAACGCCATCTGCCCGAATCGCATTTGATACCATTAGTTTTACAAGCAGCGTCAGGACAACGTGAATCTATCACCGTCTATGGTCAAGATTATGACACCCCCGACGGTACTTGTATTCGTGATTACATCCATATCAATGACTTATGTCAAGCCCACTTATTAGCTTTGGAACGATTATTAACTGGCGCAGAAAGCGCCGCCTATAATCTTGGCAATGGTGCCGGTTTTTCAGTCAAACAAGTCATTGATGTTGCTAAAGAAATCACTGGGCAACCCATTCCAGTCATCATGGGACAACGACGGGCGGGTGATCCCGCTCGCTTAGTTGCAGATTCAAAGTTAGCGCAAACCGAGTTAGGCTGGCAACCCCAATACGCTGACTTAACAACTATCGTTGCCCACGCTTGGCAATGGGAAAGAGCCACGAAAAAATAAAAATTACCATATCCCAAATCCCAATCGCGCCTATAGTTTTTCAGCTATGTACGGGACAAAAATTATAATCGTTTAATTTTAAAGTATTTCGTGATACTATCGCTTTTTTGAGCGATAGTATCACTTTTGCGGTTCACATAATTTTAAAGTATTTCGTGATGCTATCGCTTTTTTGAGCGATAGTATCACTTTTGCGGTTCAAATTTTTTTGAGTGATACTATCGCTAAAAAAAAGCGATAGCATCACGGCTTGAACACTTTTTTGTCCTGTACATAGGTTTTTCAGATAGATAAATAATTCAGTTAGAAACCTTCAAGGTTTTTGCAACGCTTTACGGTTTTGCTCTAAATATTTTTATGAACGTCTATAGCTAAATTTTTGTGTACCAAAAAATCAACATGAATTTACTCAATCGCGTTAATAAACATTTTTCCACCAACCTTGAACTGACAAATAAAGCCTTGCCCACCTTGGCTCCTCTCATTGTGCGAGCAGGACAATTGATGGCGACGTGCTTACAACAACAACATAAAATGATGAGTTGTGGTAACGGCGGTTCAGCAGAACAAGCTCAACATTTTTCGTCAGAACTAATTAACCGCTTTGAAAAAGAACGGCGCGGTTTATCCGCTATCGCTTTAACCACCGATACTTCAATCCTCACTTCGATTGCCAATGATTATACCTTTGACAAGATATTTTCTAGGCAAATTAATGCGTTAGGACAAGCCGGGGATATTTTGCTGGCTCTTAGCACCAGTGGCAACTCGCCCAATATTCTCAAAGCCATTGAAGCAGCGCATAGCCAAAACATGCAAATCGTTTTGCTAGATGGACGAGATGGGGGGTTAGCAGCACATCAATTAAAGGCATCTGATATAGAAATCTGTGTGCCCACCCAATCAACAGCGCGTATTCAAGAAATTCACTTATTGGTTATTCATTGTTTGTGTGACATCATCGATCAGGTATTATTTGCGGAATAGCAAATGGGTGGGTACAGGCGAACCTTGTACGAAATCTGAGTTTTGCGGAGTCCAAACTTTAGTTTGGACTTCTATTTATCAGCCCATTTTAGGCAATTCCAACGGAATTTTACGATGAAACAACACCCAATCACCATTCTCTAAGACTTCTTTGCCTAATTCAAACAACAATTCTTTCGCCGCTTTTTGGCAGGCTTCGCTTGCAATGGGATCATCTTTTACCTGTTGCAGACGAGTCATAATATTTTTCAACTCATCGCTGGCTCTGCTAAACAGTGCAACCATCCGTTCATATTGCTTGGCGTGTTCATCAAAAGCCATTTTTTCGGTGTAATGATGTAGCAGCGCACCGGCAGTTGGGGCTAAGGCGATGAGCAAAATCAACAGATTATGCCACATTTCCCCGGATTGCAATGTGCCGGTAAATTGTCCTACCAATAGCCCGACAATAGAAACCACACCCAACGTAAAAAAGCCTTTTTTCCACCAACCCCATTTTTTGGCTTTGCGTTGGTTTCTTTGGGCATGTTTTGAAAACCACTCGCGTTGATGCACTATCCACTTTTGATGGATAGTCTCAAGATTTTCCTGGTTCTCTACCCAATCATGGATATTGAGTGCCCGAATAGCACTTTGAATCCAAGTCAATTCACCGCGTTGTTTGCATAAATAATAATCCGCCACCGAATCGCTTAAACCGCCCAAATGCCAAAAGAGTTGGACGCGCAAACCGCCAGCTAAAGCGCGGTAATCTAAACGTTTACTCTGATAATGCCGCCCTTTGGCAATCCAACCTAAGCCAGCGGCACTCAGAAATAACATAAGATAACCTATCAATATCGTTGGATTGTTTTCCAGATTGCTATACCAGCCATAAAGCCCTACCATAGCAGCGGTTAGCCATAGTACCTTTATCGAAGAGCGTCTAAGACGGTTTTGAAAAAATCGCGCCAAAGTATTTGCAGTGCTATGCACACCTAGCATGGTTTGAAACGCCGGCGACAATGTTAATAAGTCTTGCCACCGTTTTTCGGAGAGCAAGTATTTTTGACCATTGATAATTCGGCGTTGCAGTAGAAAACAATTGACATGTTTTGTCACATCATGATTAAAGCGGTTTATAGCCGCCAAATCACTTGATAATAAATCCTCTAAATGATTTTTATCCTCATTGTTAGGCAACAAAACTTTGAATTCACCCACCAAATCTAGTGGTTCACCACTTTCCCTACCTGTCACCACCTGACAAATTGGTCCCGTGTCAGGCACATCTAACGGCCCATGTTGTTGTGGTTTATAGCATTTCGGTAAATCCATCATATCGCCAGTGCGTTTAAATTGCACCACTTGGGAAGTGCCACCGCTTTTGTCCAACGGAATGCCATCCCATAAGGCGATCAGGATATGACTATGGCGAGCGATATACGCGCCGACAAGCGCATATTGCAATGTGCGAGCATCGCCATAATCTCGGACGGTTTCCGTCGTATTGCCCTCCAGCAACGGCAATTCAAACACTTGAGCCTTTTCTAACAACTGTTCAAATTCTTGTTTAGAATCAGGTGTTTGAAAATCTATCTCATACAACTCTTTTGGCATCGGCAATGGCACAAGCAATTGCACGTTTTCTGCCAAAGCCACTTCTGCCACTAAACGATCAGCCCCATCTGCCAACGGCGAAAACAATTGTAAGGGCGTATTTGGATAATTTGTGTGGATAAATTGAAAAATTTTACGGACAGAGTTGCGCAAAATTTCCTTATCCTCTTCACGCAGATCACGGTGTCCGGTGATGCCAAGCGTGATGGGGATTTTGTGAAATTGGGGAGTAACAATATTATTCATAATAAACAAATACTTAACTATAGCTTTTCAGATAAATAATTTCAGTTATAAACCTTCAAGGTTTTGGAAACCTTGAAGGTTTTGCCCTAACGGCACTAGGTGAACGAGCGAACCCGAAACTATCGCGCCAAGTAGCCTCTTTCTATATAGCCTTCAAGGATTTTTCTATCCTCAGACTGGTTAGCGGCTTCAATGTACTTTGGCTTTTTGACTATCCCTTTTAGCCCCAGCAAGGTTTTGTGGCGAGATTTACTATTGTTGGTATTGACTAAGAATACCGGTATCGTGCCCGCCGGATCAACTTTCAATCTGAAAGTGACTCTGGTGTGTTGTCTGTCAATATACTCCACCAACCATTGACCTTTCATATCAGCCATTCTAACCAGATCCTTTTTGACAGGCGCACGAGAATCTTCAATGGACTGAGTATTAACCGTAAAAAAGCCGGCCTCCAAATTTATCTGGGTGGTTGCTCTTAAAACCACATCACGATTCTGAAAAGGCCACGGTATCTCTTGAACGTAATACAGAATCATGTTGTTTTCGTCAAACCTTTCAACCAGTTGCGTTTCCTTACAACCGGGCATCCACTGCGGGTAGGCCGCAATATCGCGTAACACCATGGCTACCACTTCTATTCGCGTATTAAGAACGACGACACCTTTAACTTCGGCAATCTTAGAACCTTCAACCGCTCTGGTGTAGATTGAAATACCCTCGCTTTTTTGAGCGAGTTCCCACCCACTTTCAGACGCATACGCGCCATTGAAGGTTGACAGTAATAGAAAAAACACTAACGATATCAGATAGTTTATTTTCATCATTATTGCTTAACCTCCTTTAACTCGATTTCGACGTTTTTGAAACATTTTTGAAACAATTTAGTGACATCAAATGTCACCGCTTAAAAGCTCGACTCTTTGGCGAGTTTGAGCTTTTACCGGGGCATCACCGCCTAAAGGCGAAACCAAGCCAACGGATTTATTTGGAAAGTTATTATAAGTTAAACCAAACTTTTTTAACAGGCGCAATCCACAAAAAGCTCACAGTATTCCAGAAAAAGGACTCCAAACTTTAGTTTGGGCCCGCCAAACTAAAGTTTGGACTCCAGCCAAAATTATAGACGTTCAGAAAAATAAGGCAAAACCCTAAAGCGTTTCCAAAACGCTTTACGGTTTATAACTGAAACTACTTAAGAATAATTGGATTAGCGTATCTCGTCTTTAGTCGCTCCAAATTCTCTGGAAACGTCAACAAATATAACAAATTATCAATTGCCGCATTCTGGATGAGTTCACCATTTTCCCAGCAAGCTAATAATTCTTCATCAATACACATAAATTCAGACAATGTTGCTTGCGATATATTGTAGCCGTTACGAATAGTGCTGATTTCTTTGGGTGTCATCACGCCAAGATGTTGGCATACGGCCTCATGTTCCACATATTCTGCAACTTCATCGGTAAATCGACGGCCACAATCACTGCATATTCTCACCGGAATGGTGACAGTCAAATCCACCGCCTCTAAACCGATACCATAAATAAAAGTATCCGTTTCAATCGTCGTTTCAACATGAAATTGTTTGCAGGCTGGACACTGCATCGGTTTAGACGGCGCGTTTGTGGTTTTTTCCATTAATCTGTCCTCGAAACTAGAACTAACGCCCCCAACCCTGAAAATGTGAATAGCCCTAGGTTTCACCCAGGGAAAAAATCGAACCAACGCCCCAACCCTGAAAGGGTTGAATTTATGAGAAAATCCATCAAACGAGATGATTCTCACATTCAACCCCTTCAGGGTTGGCGTGGGTTGCAACGTTTTCCCCAGGTTCCACCTCTCATCGTTATACACAAATATTTAAGCATTTGATTTAAAATATTTTTTTGGTAGGGGGCCGGCAAGTTTTTTTTGCCCACCTGATAATTGTAATGGTGGGCAAAAAAAAGACTTTGCCCACCCTACATTTTAACTTATGTATAACGATGAGAGGTTCCACCTGGGGCTATTCACATTTTCAGAGTTGGCGTGTGGGGCATCGTTATTGTCGAAAATTATTTAATCCTTTATTATAAACAATTTTTGTAGTTTACATTCCAATTAACCGTAATAAATTCATCATTATGCCTGATAACATCACACCGCCACCATAAAATTTTGAGTACGTTTTCTACTTTCTGTTTCGCACCTATTTATGGAAAGAGGAAGGGAGCCGCTGGGTCAATGCCATTAAGTTAAGCTTTTTCATGAGGGCAACCATATTCTAAGCAAAAGTTTTTGCGCGCAAAAACTTTTGCTTAGAAAGGATTGCCCCTACACGAAATAACGATTCGTAGGGGCAATCCCTTGTGGTTGCCCTTCACGATATGGCAGTGAGCCGCTGGGTGGAACCGGCAACTTAGTAGTAAACGAACCGTTAAACAACATGGGGTGCGTTTTGAAGAAGATAAACGCTTGTTTATGCGCCATGCGCAGCCGGGGGCATCTTTGGATCAATGGGAAACACATTTAACACAGAGTTGGCACGATATTTGTCAATTGTATGCCGACTGCTCTGAGGATAAAGCCGCCGCGCAAACCTATTGCGAAACAGCTTTGTTGCGTGTCGCGTTATTGATTTTGGACGACAGCGACACCGTTAAGCATCACGCCGTTAAAGTCGGTTGGCATCAGGATATTCATACCCTGTTACGTTTTAAACCGCAGTTGGATAATTTTCGGTTTAAACTGAGTCCAGAAAACCGTTCCCAAAAAGCCGCTTATCTCCATACGTTTACACCGAGAAATCAAAGCGGGCAACCGCTGTTAAAAAATCTGCAATTACAAAAACTGCAAACCAAGCCTTATTTAACTGCGGAATTAACGCCTAACCCGGTGTTTTTAATCTATGGTTTTTCTTTTGGCGACAATGCCCAGAACTAGAAACGGGAAGTGAAAAACCGACTCATTCAATAGCCCTTAAAGCCTCATCCTTTATTGTCAACCGTCATGGCTCGCTCAATCGGGGCGGATGGATGATGCAGCCGAAAATTTGCGGCCAAAATTGCACAAATTGTATATAATAAAGGAATTAGTGCGAGCCGTGATGCTATCGCTTGGTTTTGCGATAGTATCACTTATTTGTAAAAAAAGTGTTCAAGTCGTGATGCTATCGCTTTGTTTTTGCGATAGTATCACTTATTTTAAAGAGGAAGGTTATTTTCTTCTCAATGAGTTTGAGTTGCAATGCCTTTGCTAGAATTTCTTGACTATTTTCCTGACGAAATAAGCGAATTTATTAACTTAACAATGTCACATCATCATTCGTTTCAGGCGAACCTTGCACGAACAGGAATGCAAGGCGAACCTTGCACGAGTTTATACAAGGCTGCTTTGCACGCTGCGTTAATCTTGTACTCCTGATAAACGCGCCCTTCTCGTACAAGGTTCGCCTTGTACTCCTGTACAAAGTTCGCTTTGTACTCCTGTTCACTTCCGCCGCACCCGCCCCAACACACTAAAGCCCGCCCAATACGTAAATTCCTTAAACGGCCGTTTTAAAATCAGTGCCCTCGCTTTCCGATTTTTTACCGTTTTTTGGCATAAGTCCGCCGTCTCTTCTAACTTAAATAGCTTAGCCAGTGAAAATCGTGCAAGTTAACCTGGAACGAAGGAAATCATCAGGAGTGCAAGGTTGACTTGCACGTAAAGAATTTTTTTGTGGTTTTAGCCAGGTTTGTACGGCTGGTTTCAGTTGTTGGGGCGCATCACCCGAAACCGTTGTTGTATCGGATCCAGAGAAGTTTGGTGGGCAACAAAAAGACGTTGGGTGGCTACGAACTGAAGGCGGTTTATTTGAGAAGTTTGGTGGGCAACAAAAAGACGTTACCCACCCTACGAACTAATCCGTTGTACTAGAGATTGATTAAAATTCCGTCACAAACCAATCCTTTCTTATAAACAATCCCTGTCGTTCAAGTCGTGATGCTATCGCTTTCTTTTTGCGATAGTATCACTCACTTTGCAGTTCACTACCGTTCCACCCGCCCCAACACACTAAATCCCGCCCAAGAAGTAAAACCACTAAAAGGCAAATCCTTAAAAGGCCGTTTAAAAAACCGTGCCTTCGCTCTCCGAGTGTCTACCGCTTCCCGGCATAAATCTTCCACATCCTCTAACTGAAAAACTTTGGCAAACTTTTTCAACTTCGTCAAAGACATCTCCCGCAACTTTCGCCGCGCATACGCTACCACCTGATGCCAAGGCATTTCTGGATAACTTGCGGCAATCCGATAAAAATAATAACTAAAACACAAAGCTGCGACACCATGACAAGGCCACAACGTGCCTACCACCGTTTTGGCACCCGCAGCCGCTAAACAGGGCCCAATTCCAGCCGGTGTCAACAAACCGGCCGTGTCCTGCCCAGTCAAATTGGATTCACAAGCCGACAGCATCACCAAATCGGCCGCCACCGATGTCTGCGTTAATGTCCAAAGCGGCAGCCTGAGTTTGGGTTTGCATTCATTGACAAGTATTAAACCACTGGCGAGCGGATTGGTTCGATTATAAGAACCGTGCATCACTAAATGTACATGTTGGCTGTGGGCAAGTTGTTGCCAAGCGTCAAATACCGACGGACAGGACGATTCTAACTTAGCCCCCAAATACTCAGTGACCCATTGGGCCTCTTTGACCATACATTCTTTAGTGCCGGTGGGATCGTTGGCTACCCACGCATCCCTAATTCCCTTCTTTCGATGTGACTTAACACGCCTATCAATAGTGGGGCTGGAGCTATGTTGTAACCAATGCCCTAAACTAATCTCCTGCACCAACGTCGCCTCCAATGACGGCAATATCTCCCAAGGCAACTGTCCCAACGGTGCTGGCCATATCACCGTTAATTGATTGGAGTTCAAAGCGCAGCTTTGTGCGTCCCCCGTACTAAGCTGCGCTTTGGATTCCGAAAGTTCGCCCGCCCACTTACTTAACGTCTTCGCCAAGCTTTGCACCGGCCCACTGTTCATCACAGTTTCCCAATTTGGATTCGCGCCACCCACATTGCCGCCATACCGATATAGTTTTTTCCATTCTTTTAAACCGCGTGTCCATTGCTCTATCACGCCCCCGGCGACTTTTTCTGACCATAATTGTGCAACGGCGCAGTCATCCGGTAAGTCTTTTAATACTAAGCCATTTTTATCTAACCATAACACCCGAAACCGTTGTTGTATCGGATCAAGAAAGGGTTGCACTAAGACCTCGAAGGGCCGCAAATGTTGTTGGCAGGTTTCTACTGAAGGCAGTTTGGGAAGCAAAGTCTCGAAGTATTTCAACCAAAGCGTCAATAAAGGCCATAATTCACCTTCCGTTTCATGACCTTTTTCAATTAAGCTAATACTGGCAATTAAGGCCTCCCATAATTCTTTGCCCAACGTTTCTTCCCAATTATCGGGCAACGTTAGGCTTAAACCCGA
>Ga0164315_10004793_pt1 | contig 10524 bp, 5 predicted proteins | sample GuaBasSedimGuay6_FD_113737 | JGI IMG/M metagenome (GOLD analysis project Ga0164315, IMG submission 113737) | Subseafloor sediment microbial communities from Guaymas Basin, Gulf of California, Mexico - Guay6, Core 4569-2, 0-3 cm | ecosystem: Environmental > Aquatic > Marine > Hydrothermal vents >...
ATTGGTTTGTAGCCAACAGCTTTTCGCGCCAAAGTTTTTGCGCGCAAAAATTTTGGCGCGAAAGCAGTTGTCTAAAAGCTCAAGTCCCCTAAAGGGGACTCAATAATTATCTGGATACCTATACAAAAGATACAAAGATAAGAGAAGCCAATGTTGTGATAAATAATCTGGAGAAACTAACTCAATTATATAATTTGTATCCTAAATGAGTGGGATTTAACAGAGGTGATTGAGCAAATAGAGAATAAAAGCACTTACTCAACCCTCTTTTGCTTCATTCTAACCTCTTAATAATCCTAATTTTTTCACCGAAAGGAAATACCGATGCACTTAGTGCTATTAAAAACTTCCGGCAATCAATCTTATGTATTTGCCACCAACCGTCTGCGTGAAAATGTCGGTGCCTCAGAGCTCACTTATCAGGTAGGCACACAATTTGTGCTAGAAGCGGTTAAAAAGCAAGGCGGCCCTCACTTGTGGTCAAATGAACCTAAAATACTCAGGGAAAACATTCGTGATAAGCAACAGCATATAGAATCCTCTGAGACACCGATAGAAGTCATTGTTGCGACCGCCGGCAAGGCGTTGCTGTTAGTTAAAGATGAAAAGGTGGGGCGAGATATTATCTCTGATGTCACTAGAAACGCGCTGCAAAAGGCTCCCAGTTTAGACATTTGCGGTGTCATATCGGAATCGTTTGATTGGAATAACGACAAGATTCAATTTCAACTCAAAGGCATACATAAAACCTTTGACGAAGTTCGTAGTCGTTATCCTCATTCGTTAACCAGATTTCCCTGCTTACCGATAACCGCATTGTGTGCCAGTTCCGGCTTACCCGCATACACTATGGTCAAGGACGGTGGCACTGAGATGGGAGAGGCCGAGACGTGGCATGAAACCAGCCGAGTCAGTTATAGTAAACAAGAGGCAGCAGAGGCTTGGAAAGCGCGAATTGGCAAATTAACGGGCTCCAAGCGTTTGGTTGTAAACAGTATCAGCGAACTGGAAAAATATTTTGGTACCGTACCTTGGTTTGCGGTAGTACATGCTGATGGTAATGGCTTAGGTAAAATCCTTGGGGATTTTGACAAACATATCGGCTGCAAAGAGGAACTACCGGCCTTCAATCGCACTTATGTGGATAAATTACGGCTATTTTCTCTCGCTTTAGAAGAGGCTAGCGAAAGTGCATTTTGTAATGCGCTCAAAGAGTTAGAAAAATTCAAAGCGGTTAAGGAAAAAACTTTACCTATCGTCCCCCTTGTATTAGGTGGCGACTCACTCACCGTGATTTGTGATGGGCGATATGCCCTAGAATTTACTCGTCTCTTTCTTAATGAGTTTGAAGAACAAACGGCCAATAATAAGATATACGATGGCATCATACCGGAGATTGCTAAACACGCTTTCAATTGCCAACGTCTATCCGCTTGTGCTGGGGTTGCCATTATCAAACCCCATTTTCCGTTTCACAATGGTTATAGGCTGGCGGAAGAACTTATTAAAGAGGCCAAAATCGTCACAAAACAGGTGCAATGTCAAGATAAAACCCCTTACCCCTGTTCAGCAATGGATTTCCATGTTGCCTCTGACGTTTCTGTTAGCCGTTTAAGCGAAATCCGTGAACAACTGAAAGTGGATAAAAATCGTCAAGAAGGTCATCAAACCCGATTGACAGCAAAACCTTATGTCGTTACCGCCGAGGAAAAGCTGCCAAAAGCAGATATTATTGACCTAAGTTGGGCAAAACAGCATCACGTTACCGGCTTATTAGCGCGTATTCAAACACTGTTGGTAATCGATGACGAAAGCCGCCGCCAATTGCCCCATAGTCAAGTGCATAGTTTACGCGAAGGCCTATTTTTAGGCCGTGATGAGGCCAATGGCCGTTTAAACTTAATGCTTAAACGTTATCGAGACTTCGGTAAATTCTTAGAAGTGTCCCCAGAAGATGACAATATAAAAGTAGAAGGTATCTTCCGCTTTCATACCGATAAACAGGAAAGTTACTGGGAAACTCGCTTTTTAGATGCGTTGGAAGCCGTTGATTTTTGGAAGGAATACTATCGTGGAAACACTTGAAATTCGCTTTTTAAGTGACTGGCATATTGGTGAAGGTTCAGGACAACCCGGTCACATTGATAAATTAGTCCGTCGGCATCCGCAAGATGGATTGCCCTACGTGCCGGCCAAAACGATTACCGGCATTTGGCGTGATGCCTGTGAGCAAGTGGCCGCTGGCTTAGACTTTGGCAACGCTAACGGCCCTTGGCAAGCTTGGGTGACGGTTTTATTTGGTAATCAACCGACTCAAATAGGACGCCCAGAACAACCGAAAAAGGAGTACCGCGAAATGTTGTCGGACATCTCCCCACAATCGGCTTGTTTGACAATACGGGCTGCCCGTTTTCCCAATTCTTTGCGTCAACAACTGGCTGGCTGCCCTCCTTTGAAAGAGAGCCTTACCTTTATAAAACCCGGTATACGCATTGATCCTAAAACCGGGCAAGCTATAGATGGCCATTTACACTTTGATGAAATAGTACGCGCCGGGGCGATACTGGAATCCCCTATTTATATTGAAGGTACTTTCACTCAAACCCAACAACAAGTTGCCTACGCTTTATTATGGGCTGGGGCAAAAGCGGTGGCAAGATTGGGTGGCAAACGGCGGCGAGGTTTGGGACGTTGTCAATTCAAATTTAATGCGATTAGCAAAGAGGATGCGTTAAATATTCTCAAGCAAAACGATGTGCCAACTTGTCCCGAACCTTCACTCGACAAAGTGCATCAATTCACATCGCACGATAGTGCCTCACAAACGGACGATTGGGTGCAAGTGCCACTGCACTTAACCTTAAAAACGCCCGTTATTGTGCCCCAAGGCGAAGCGGGGAATCTGGTGAAAAGCCTAGATTACATTCCCGGCACGCATTTATTGGGTGCTGTGACTAAATTACTCCGGCAAAGTACCAAGGTAGATTTATTTTCTTATGTTGCTAAAGGAGATATTCAAGTCAGTCATGCCTATCAAGAAGTGTCAAACACGCGCGGATTGCCGGTGCCAAAGGCTTTATTTTATGAGAAGTATGATAACAGCGGACAAGTGTATAATCGTCTGATGAAAATTCAAGGTTATGCAGAAAAAGCGGCGCAACTGAAGCAGCATCGCGAAGGCTATATCATCACTTTTGACAAACCAATCGGAGAAAAACAGCATTTACAGGGTTTATTCACAACCCCTTTGCAACTCACCACTCACAGCACGATTGAAGATAATTCTGGGCGTCCGGCTCAAGAAAGGGATGGCGTATTCATTTTTGAAGCTATCAAAACCGGGACACGCCTCCAGTCGGTTTTAAAAATGCGCAAATTCATTGCCGATAAGCTTAAAGCGGCTAATGAAAACTGGTGGGAAGTTTTAAATGCTAACATTCGCGTCGGCAAATCAAAAAAAGATGATTATGGCTGGGTGAGTTTGAAAGCTGAACATTGTCAGCAAACACCGACGTTGCCAACGCAGTCCCCTGATAAACAACTCACTGTATGGCTCTGTACCGATTTACTGTTACGTGATGCGCGTTTGCGTCCCAGTACGGATTTGGCTGATTTACAAAAAGAACTGGAAAAGCAATTAGGTGTTGAACTGCGAACGCGAAAAGAGAATGATGACACCTTATCAGCTTTGATTCGCACCAATCGCACCGAGGGTTGGCATCAAAGATGGGGACAACCTCGCCCCTCTTATATTGGTTTAGTCGCTGGTTCGTGCATTGTCTTTGAATGTCAATCAGGTAGGTTAGAACCCAAGCAATTGCAAGCTTTGATGCGACGTGGTTTAGGAGAACGCCGGGCGGAGGGCTTTGGAGAAGTGCGTTTTAATCCACCCTTGTTAATGCAGGCATTGTCAGAATTACCCCGTTTAGAGGCTAACAATTTTTTATTGACCATTAAACAGCGTCGTAAAACTGAGTTAGCCATGACTTCAGACAGCCAAGCCTTTGTAAAAATATTGGAAACCGCAGCCTGGCGGGAAGACATTCGGCGGGCTGCGGTTGCAATATCGGTCAATACGAAAATACGCCGTCAAACTTTTGATTGGCGTGCAGATAAACCGCCCAACAATCAGTTAGGTGCATTACGTACCGTGTTAAATCAAATGCAAACGCTGGGCGATAAACCGTATGTTCTGGGTTGGTTGGATCACTTATGTGGCACGGCTAATCGCAAAGACAAATGGACTGATAAAGGTTTGAAAATTGTCTACGCCTTCCTAAAAGAGCCTCAGTTAATCTGGGATGAATTACAGAAATCGACTCACCAAAGCGGCTTGAAACATTTATTTCCCACTTTGCGTACTGAGGCCAAAGCCAGTTTAGAAAAAGAACTGTGGGCGGAAGCGGTGCGAACATTGTTTGCAGTTGCTATACGTTATGAAAAAAGAGAAAGAGATTTTTAAGGTAACATAACATGGCAAGAGCACTTTCAGAACGCTTAACCATTACGGGCACTTTACAGGCAAAAACGCCGCTACATATTGGCGGTTTGCCTGACAGTACCGAGGTTGATATGCCCCTCGCCAGAAATGGACAGGGAGAACTCTACGTGCCCGGAACTTCACTCGCGGGCATTTTTCGCGCTTGGATGGAAAGACATTTTAATAATGTCACAGCGTTGGATGAATTTTTTGGTTCTCAACAACCCATCCAAAAAAATAAGCATAAGCCAAAAGGCGCAGCCAGCCGTCTGTTAATTGAAGATGCCAAAGTCACGTTACCGGCGGATTTGCCAGAAGAACTCTGGGACAGTGTGAGCATTGATCGCCGCTGGGGGACAGTCGCAGATGGCAAAAAGTTTGACCGCACCGTCCTCCCCAAAGGCAGCAGGTTAGATTTTTGTCTACAAGTCGATTTACCGAAAGACATAGAGCTTGCCAATACCATGCGAGCTATGTTGGGCTATTTGATGAAAGCCTTGCAAGCGGGGCAAGTGGCGCTGGGTGCAGCCAGTACGCGCGGGCTAGGACAAGTTGAGTTAATCTCTCCGCAATTGCTTGAAGTCGATTGGAGTCAGAAAGATTCTTTATTGAGCTGGTTAGGAGATGAGTTAGAAGCCAAGAAGTTAGATTGCAAAACGCTAATTGAGGCTATTCCAACACTGGTTTGTCGTCGTCCGAGTATTTTACACATCACTATTGACTGGACACCCGTCGGCCCTCTGATGGTCAAAGCCAGCCATGACGGCATTGCGGTGGATACATTACCCATGATATCTGGCGTGGACGATAAAAAAATCGCGTTGGTATTACCGGGGAGTAGCCTAAAAGGTGCATTACGTGGTCAAGCCGAACGGATTGTACGCACTGTTTTAGGTCATACGCAACTCTCAAAAGAGTGGCTGAAGCAAGTTCAAGTGCCGCTGATAGATTATGTCTTTGGTGCGGCAAAAAAGGCCTATAAAAAGAAAGAATTAAAAGACTCTAAAGATGCGAGGCCATCCGTACCGGGTCGTGGTTGTATCAGCGTTTACACTTGCTATGCCAAAAACGCACAATGTACCACTGAGCAATGGCAACAGATTGAAACGGCAAAGCCTTTAGTTGGCAATAAAAATCATTTATATGATGCCTTCAAGAGTGCCAAATTTCGCCAATCGCCTTATTTTGAGCAAGGCTATCATCTTGCCGTTGATCGCTGGACAGGTGGTGCTGCTGAGGGTTTTCTATACAGTGCTATAGAACCATTTGAGGTAGAATGGGAACCGATTCACTTAACTTTGGACTTAGGCAAAGAAGAGAAAGAAGACAGTGATCGCTTGCCTAGCGAATTGAAAGCACCAGCTTTAGCTTTACTACTCTTGTTGTTGCGCGATTTAAGTGAACAACGCTTGCCCATCGGTTTCGGTGTTAATCGTGGCTACGGCGTGTTGGCCGTTAAAAAAGTGACTTTCCAATGGGAAGAAATGAGCGAAATTGATAATAAACATTGGCTAGATGGCGTATCTTTAGAAAACCCGTTCTCCCTGAACAACTTATCGGGACAAGAGATAAAAAAACTGCAAAGCGATTGGCAAGTTTGGATTAATGCCCAAAAGAAAAGTAAGACACTTTCAGCCGAGGCTCTCACTTGATGAGAGGTGCGTTGCCTCGTTGTGGGTAATGGGATCGACATTTTGGAGTCCAAAAGTTTGGGAAAGCAAATCACTTTTTTTGAAGACTTTCCCTTTAGGACAAAACCTTCAAGGTTTCCAAAACCTTGAAGGTTTCTAACTGAAATGATCTGAAAAACGATAGATGGAACCTGGGAAAAAGTGGGAAAATAGAAATGCGCCCGTTGGCGGAAGTCAGTTTTTTTTAGCCTAGCCTTATTACCTCAAACCTATTTTGTCACTTCCTCCGACATGAAAAGTTTTGAAAAAAAACCGCCCAGTAAACACCCTACCCTTCTGCCCATTACCTATTACCCATTTAAGGATTTTATAAGTGACAGAATTATATACTTATCATAAAGACAAGCTATCCCTGACAGAAGTCGTCCAACTGCCCTTAGCAGAAGGTACGCTCGGCTTGTTCTACACCCCCAAACAATGCCAATTTGGGCGTTGGGACAATGGGAAAATCAGCGATGCAGAGGGCAACCCATTAGTCTTAGAACAGGTGTTTGAAGCACGTTTATTCCATCCCACCGCAGAATTGCGTTGGTTAAGAGAACCGAGTACTGATGGATTAGGCAGTGCGGTTTATCTCTTTGATAACAAACCTAAAACCCAGACCACCTTCAATGGTTGGCAAACCCAGACATTGAACGACTTGACCCTGCAAACCAATCAGTATCTGCTTTGGGGAGAAAATTGGGAAATGGCAGATTCCACGGCAGGTTGGTCGGCACTTGCCGGTGTGCGTATTGGTCAAATGTGGGTTCCATTGCAAAATTTGGAAAAAAATCAACGAGTCTGCTTAAAAACGTTGGAATATGTTGGCTTGCCTTGTCATGCTGATGGTAAACTCACGTTGGCAGGTGAGTATGGCAATCAAGTGGTTGTAGAAGAACGTTGGTTGAGCTTGGAGCCGCTTTCTCCTTAGGATTTTCAGGAACAACGACAAGGATTTGTTATACAACTCGTGCAGGAATGCGGAAATTCCTTTGATAGGGCAACCACAAGGGATTGCCCCTACAATATCGTTTATTCTTGTAGGGGCAATCCTTTATGGTTGCCCCTCATTTGACTAAATCCCATTCAACGGCTCCAGTGACAATCAATAAAAAGCAGTCCAATGTATTGTATCCTTGCTTATTTTAGTGGCTAACATTTGGAAAACGTAATATGCCTGAAGAACCCAAAACCTCGAAATTGACAGTCATCACCAACAAGAAAAAACAACAAACGGTCACCATTGCCGTTGAAACCAAAAAGGGTAGTGCATCGTTCCCGGTTGGGCGGGCTTTGAGTAGCGATTTGGAAGCGACTTTTAAGGCCAACTCTGACGAATTAAATGGCATGGAAGTCCATTATGAAATGGAAAGTGGCAAAGTCAGCAAGATTTGGAAAAAAGGTGGCAAATGGCAGGGCGAAATAGTAAAGCCCTCTTATGCGACGGCTACACCGCAACGCAAACCCCAACAAGGGCAAGGCAGATTTGCTAGGCCCCAAGGAAGCCAAGGGCAACCCCGTCACCAGCCGTATCAAACGACAGAAGCTTTTCATAATCCCTATAATTTTGTGCCGGCTTTACCCAGAAAGCAGGTTAACAATGAATTAGGGGATCACTCGCCGTTGGGCCATCATGTTTATCACACGGAACTGTGGTCAGGTTGGATTCAAGTGGAATTGACGACGGCGACACCCTTGTTACTTCCTGATGCGGCGCAAGCATTAACTCATCAAGACGACCACAATATTTACCCGGTGCGCGTCGATGCCAACGGTGCCCCTTATTTACCGCCAACTTCACTCAAAGGCATGTTACGGACGGCGTATGAAACGGTGACTAACAGTCGTTTAAGTATTTTTGAAAAACATGACAACCGTTTAGCTTACCGTAGAGATGCCCGTAGCGGTATAGAAATGGTACCCGCCGTCGTCGAAAAAGGCACCGCCGGGCTAGAATTGCGTTTGTTACCCAACCACACAACCATTGAACCTAATGGTGCGCCGCAGAATGGGCAAATGTATGCCGCATGGTTGCCACGTTACCAAAAATTCAGTAAAGATACGCCACGTTATCCTGACGGTAAATTGCCGCAACATGGGGATACCGTGTGGGTAAAATTCCAACATGAACAACACCAAAGACCTTACTTTTCTTTGTTGCGCGTCACAGACATCATGCCACGTTCTCAAGATCAGGAACAAGGTGGGCCTGCCGGTTATCAAGCCGGTATTGTGTGCATCACCGGGCGCAATATTAAGAATAAACATGATGAACGAGTCTTTCTACTCAGTCCCAATGACCCAAAGTTAGAGTTAACCCGCAGCTTGATCAAGAATTGGGAAACCCTGATTGACAATTATCAGACTATCCATGCTGATGATTTGAAAAAAAGAGAAAAAGAGGGACAGAAACCGGATGCTTATTTGGGGTCTGAACCCGGCAAAACTGCTTGGTCACGTCATATCTACACCAAAAACGCGGTTCAGTTAAAAGAAGGCAGCCTGTGCTACGCTCGGATAGCGAATCAAAACGTGTTAGGTATGTATCCCGTGATGATTACTCGTGACTTGTTTAATGAAACGCCAAAGAATTTGTTACCCCTGAGCCTTCACCCCCCCACTAGCTATGAGGAACTTTCTCCGGTAGATCGTGTCTTCGGTTGGGTACATAAAGATGGCAAAGGCGCATGGAAAGGCCAATTACGCATTGAACCTGCTGAATGTGAACTTGGCAAGGAAGCCATTGAAGACTTGGGCGCAGATGGCATACCATTAGCCATTCTAGGCGAACCAAAACCACAACAAAATGGGTTTTATGTTGCACATAATCGTCAAGGCGAACCTTTACCTGATGGCCGAGACAAAGCGGCGGGTTATTCTGATAAAACGCAAGGACTACGGGGACGCAAAATCTATCCTCATCACGCCCATCTTGCCCGCTTGCATGACTATTGGCTTAAACCGAGGGAAGATCGCACCCAAAAGCAAACCGTTTCTCAAGGTAAAAGATACTATCAGGAATATCGCCGTCCAACGCTAACAGATGACAATGGTAAAGAAAAAACCCGTGATAATCAAAATCGCTCCATACTTGGTTGGATAAAACCTGAAACGACTTTTCGTTTTAAGGTGCAAATTAGGAATTTGTCTAGTGTCGAGTTAGGCGCTTTGTTGTGGTTATTACATCAGGATAAAAATTGCTACCATCGCTTAGGGAGTAGCAAACCCTTGGGATTTGGCAGTGTCCACTTGCAAATCCAGGAAATGGAATTACGACAAGGACGAGATTGGGCGGAGTTTTACCAAAATTTTCTAGGCACTGACACACCTTGTTTGCGTCATGTTAATGAAGCCCAACCGCACATCGAGGCTTATAAACAAGCGGTGGCAGAAGCTTATGGTAAATCCTTTGAACAAGTTTCATTTATCAAAGCCTTTCGGGTTGCGTTGCGAGGGTTTGCTAATGCTTTACCAATGCATTATCCACGCTTGGATGAAAAACCAAGTCCAAACGGTGAAAGCTTTAAGTGGTTTGTGCAAAATGACAAAACCAAAGGCCCTCATTTAGCGTTACCTTCCTTAGAAGAACAAAAAGGTTTACCATTGTTGACTCCTTGATGGGGAATGGGGAATGAGAATGATTTTGATTGTTCTGTCGTACAAGGCGAACCTTGTACAAGAGAGCAGCGTCGCTTCTCAGGACATTCGTCTCAGGCGAACCTTGTACATTTATCATTCGTTTCAGGCGAACCTTGTACGAAATCGAGTGCAGGAGAGCGGAAATCCCATACCACCCAGCCAACAGCCAACAGCTAAAGCAGTTGTCTGAAAGCTAAAGTACCCTAAAGGGCACTGAGGGTTAGTCGGCTTTAGCCGACTTGAGCTTTTAGACAACTGCTTTAGCTGTTGGCGGGGTGGTATGGAAACTTCCGCTTTCGTGTACCAGTGTTATTGTTCATTCGTTTTCGGCGAACCTTGTACTCCTGTTACAATTATCTTTATTTCAAAAATTTCAATCATAACCAAGTTTTTTCGTACAAGGTTCGCCTTGTACTCCTGTTTGTTAATATGACATTGTCTAATTACTAATAAATTCATAAAATCACTTATACGGATGCTATCCCTTCTTAGGGATAGTATCCGTAAAATCGCAATTTATAATGAAGTTATTACAACGTTTTAAACACGGGCAAAACAAGCACCCTACCAAATCCACAATCCCCCTATTTTCCACAGTCATTGAAGACAGGTTGCCCGCGGGCGCATTGTTAGGTGAGCAGAAACAGCCCGTGAGTGAAACCACTTTCTATGGTGATCAACCGATTACTTTGGCAAAGGATGTGTGCATCCGTTTTCGGTTAACCCCCAACC
>Ga0164315_10004794_pt1 | contig 10524 bp, 6 predicted proteins | sample GuaBasSedimGuay6_FD_113737 | JGI IMG/M metagenome (GOLD analysis project Ga0164315, IMG submission 113737) | Subseafloor sediment microbial communities from Guaymas Basin, Gulf of California, Mexico - Guay6, Core 4569-2, 0-3 cm | ecosystem: Environmental > Aquatic > Marine > Hydrothermal vents >...
CCTGAGGGTGAAGTCGTAGTTTTTTACTTCGAACCCTCAGCAACGCAGGATCTGAAGTTCTCCGGCTTTCCCGCAGGGTAAACAACATGGCAAAAAAGACACCATCCTTCTTGTCACGTCGTAGCTCGAAGAGCGAAGACGGAAGAATTCACCTGGGGAAATATCCAGAGAATGGTAGTTTCACTACGATATTACATATAATAACAACTCATTATCTATACTTTGCCATGTTGTTTATGCAACTATAGGGTTAAGCAGCGCAGATGCCATATCTGGGAAGAATATCGTGAATGATGCTGAAGCGATGTGCCAGCAAGGCATCGTGAAAGAGCTTCCAGTCGCAGTCCAGAAAGGAGGGGTTGTACTGAAACAGGTCAGATTTTTTATCCCAGAGTTTTCGGGTGCCGAGGGCTATGTATTTCCAGGAACCGACACCTCTTGCTCTGTAGGATAGTTTGACGGGTGGAAATCCAAAGGTTCCCTTTTGAATTTGCTTTACCCATTTTAAATGACGTACGGCTTTGTCTTCATCCTGGTTGTTTTGGAACAGGGTCAACAATTTTCTTCGGGTGTCGTGTGTCAAGCCCGGTGCATCCATATCAGCGTCACCTGATCTGAAGCATTGCATAGCCTTGCACATGGCATCGGCTGCTGATAGAAATGCGGTAGGATTGTCACGAACGATCATTTTCCCGGTATGGTCATGGTATGTCCACTTTAAAAAAGGAAGGTCCGGGTAACTCAATGCCGCGCCGTGCCCTAGCGGCATCACATCACCCACAAAAGAACTGGCTGCCTTGTTAAAGGATGTGCCGAAAAAATGCTCCAACCGGGTCATGAATTTCTTGTTCGAAGAGGTGCCTTCATCCAGGGCTCGTACATCGTTCACATAGCTGTTTACACCGGCAAACCCCTGATGGGACCAAGAATCCGCCAGTACATGCAGTGTGACGCCCAACCGGTGAAGTCCGTAGCGTTTATTCCTGGATTCAATACATGCCCGAACCATGTCACGGGCAATATGGCTGCCGGGTTGGCAGATGATTTTATCGATAAATTTTCCTGCAGGGTTTTCACCTGCCTTTTTCCCACCGTTGCCAGGCAGGAAGTGAAAGGGGATCCACACATGATGGTTGGCCAGTTTCTCAAAATTCCGGTAATCGAGCATTTTGTGGGCAGAGCTGATTCGGGTATACATGGCCCCATTGTGAAATCGAAGGGTGCCGCTGTTGATGGCATCATCAACATACTGAGCTGCATAGGCGATTGTATCAGCTTTGCGATGCCCGAAACCGGCAGATCTTGCTGTGACATAGGTTGCGGTATGGTGAAAGTCGATTTGCATATTTTGATTGTCCCAACTTCAATCATTTTGGTTCAAATAGTTGAATGCTTCATCTTCTGTTATCATTCCCACCTCAGACATGAGGGTCCACCATGACTGCCGAAGGGCCACAAGTGCTAGGGCTGTTCGGTTCTGTGCCGACGTCAGCTCCCTTTGTGATTCGTTGAGGCGCACTAGGGAAGCCTGACCGGCCTTGTATTCTTTATCAATCAAATCACGATTCTTCTGACTGAGTCGGGTATTGGATTGCTGCAGTTTCAGTTGGGTCTGGAAAGTGATAACATTCATAACGGTGGTACGAATATCAGCGTTAATGCTGATTTTCAGGGCCTCCAGTAATTTTCTGGCTTCAATTTCTTTTTGCATGGCTTCCCGTGACTGGGCGCGGTAAAGACCCCCGGAAAATAGATTGAATGTCATGTTAAGACCGATGGTATTTCCGAAATCATCGCTCTCAAATCTAGTATTTTCTTCCCGCTCTCCGCTGACGGATGCCGTGAGATTTATGGTGGGTGCGTAATTTGAGTTGGCCATTTTTTTCTCCAGGGACGCATTCTGAATCGCCAGCCGGCCCTGGAGAATTTCCGGACGGTGTTCGAGGGCATAGGCAACCATTTTCTCGGTATCCGGTACTTGCATTTCCCTTGGGGTCGCTTGCTCAAGGGGTGCCAGTTCCACATGTGCGGGTAGTGAGGCATTTTCGAGACCCAGCAAGGCCGCCAGGCTGTGCAGGGCGGTCCTGTACACTCCTTCCGCATGAATCCGATCGGCGACGGCAGCGTTGGCCTGAATTTGAAAGTTGAGTTCATCGCTCAATGAACCCGTACCGATATACCGCTTTTTTTTGGCTTCTTCCAGAAGTTCTTTGAAAAATGTTTCATCGGTCCTGGCAATATCGATATTTTCCCGTGCCAGTTCCGCACTCAAAAAGGATAGGGACACCGAGGACAACAGCAATCGTCTGGCGTCGTCCCTTGCCGAAATGGTCTGATCTTTTACATTTAGGGCCTGGCGGGTTCTGTATCGGCGTTCAAATCCATCGAACAAAAGCCAGGTAGTTGTGAGACCGGCCCGGTAATAGTCCTGGGGATCGTCGATGGTGGCGCCGGGATCAAACATTCTGGCAGTTAAGAGGCTGTGCTGGTATTCATTGTCAGGCATCCAGATTCTGGATGCGGAAGCGGTGGCGTCGAGGCGGGGCCAGTAGGCGGCACGCGCCTGGGAAATCCTTTCCTTGGCCTGTTCTATGCGGACCTCTGTGGCTTGAATGGAAGGGTTGTCAGCCGTGGCGAAACGCTGGGCCGTTTTTAGATCGAGAACGGTGATCCTGCTCCAATCCAGAGAAGGATCATTTTTTCCCAATGCATAACTGCTTGCACCGGCATGATGAATAAGACCCTGAAACAGAACCAGCGCCAGCATCAAGCAGCAAATCATTTGTCCTGTTTTGCTGTGATTCATGAATTCATATCTCCTATCTCAAACGGATTTTCGTGTCGATTTCTGGCCGGTTCCACTGACAGGCGATCGGCCCAGATACCGTGTTTGTATCGATAAATGAGCAATCTGAAATCACTCAGGATCGTGAGCAGGCTTGGGATCAGGACAAGTGTCAGGGCCGTGGCAAACAGAACACCGGACGCGAGGGATAATGCCATGGGGATGAGAAGCTTGGCTTGAAGGTTTGTTTCCAGAATTAAAGGCATCAAACCGCCGATGGTGCTCAACGAGGTGAGGATAATTGCCCGAAATCGCCGGACACCCCCTTTTAGAACAGCTTCAAAATAAGGCATTCCTTCAGCAAAGTTTTCGTTGATTCGTTCGATGAGTACGATGGCATCGTTTACCACCACACCGGTCAATGCCACCATTCCGAAGATGCTCATCATGGAAAGGTCGTAACCCAACACCAGATGACCGACAACCGCTCCAATGATGCCGAAGGGCACGGTAAACATGATTACAAAAGGCTGGGTGTAGGATCTGAACATGGTTGCAATAATGATGTAGATTCCTATCAGGGCCAGAGGGAAACCCACATACAGGCTGCTGAAAGATTCCCGCATTTTCTTCTGCTCCCCCTGTATGGTGATGCGGACTTCGGGATAACGGCCTTGAAGTTCAGTGAAAAATCCGGTTGAAAGCTCTGAAAGAATTTCATTGGTGTTGGCCTTGTTGGTATCAACGCCGGCACTCACGGCGATACGACGCATACCGTTGGTACGCCTGATGGTTGAAAAACCCGGAGAAAAAGAGATATCGGCAACGGAAAGCAGGGGAATTTCAAGGCCGGTCCGCGTTCGGATACGGATATTTTCAACATCCGACAAACGGATTCTTTCATCTGCCGTATAGCGGACCTTGATACGGATGTTGTCCCTTCCCCTTTGAATGCGAAGGGCTTCATCACCGTAATAACCGGCGTAGACCTGTCGGGCCAAGTCATTGACAGTCAACCCCAGTGTTCGTGCTTCAGGTTTGAGTTTGAGACGCATCTCGTTTTTTCCCTTCGAGAAATCGGAACGAATCTGATAAACGCCATCGAATTGTCGCAGCTTGCTTATAATATCCTGGGAGGCCGCCAAAATGACGTCCATATCATATCCCTGGACCCAGATTTCGATGGGAGCGCCGGGAGGGCCCATGGACATACCCTCGAAGGTCAGTGCCTTGACACCCGGTATGATGCCGATTTCATTTTCCCATGCAACCATCAGATCTTTTGTGTGGACCCCTCGTTTTTCGGATTCAAGCAGAATGACTTGCACGGCGCCAAGGTTAGACCCTGACTTGGGTATTTCACCGAGGGTTTGTCCTACCAGGGCCAGCCTTGACCGGATCATGGAATCACCCGTGATCGTCTTGGTTTTTTCGGCCAGGCGCAACAGGGCAGCATCGATCTGCTTGACAGCTTGTCGGGTGGTTGCAGAGGGCGATCCTTCCGAAAATTCTACCGTTGCGGTGATAATAAATCCATCGATTTCGGGCATGACCAGGAATTTAATAATACCGCTGTTCATGAGGCCGATGGTGATAAAGAGAATGCTGATGGCCACACAGAGAGATACATAGCGCCAGTACAATGCCTTGCTCAAAAACGGCATGTAGATTTTCTCAACAAACCATTCCATACCCGAACGCGTGATTCGGTGAAAGGTTTCAAGTCTGCGCGTTAGGGGATTCATCCGCCGCCCATTGGTATTCAAATCGGGCAGATCGCCCAGGTGCGCAGGCAGGAGCATCAGGCATTCCACCAGGGAAACTGCCAGACAGGCAATAACCACCACGGGTAGAATGGCAATAAATTTTCCCATAATACCCCCGACAAGCCCCAGGGGTATGAAAGCGACGATGCTGGTGATAACGGCGGCAATCACAGGGAGGCCCACTTCAGCCACGCCATCCACGGCTGCTTTTACAGGTGGTTTTCCGCGTTTGCGGTGAACATAAATGGCTTCACCCACGACGATGGCATCATCGACAACGATACCGAGCACCATAATGAGACCGAAGAGAGAGATAAGGTTGATGGTTCCGCCCACAGCCCACAAAATTCCCAAAGCACCTGAAATCGATACAGGAATTCCTAATCCTGCCCAAAAAGATAGCCGCGCATTTAAAAAAATCCACAACAGCAGAAAGACCACCATCAAACCGATCAGACCGTTTTTTACCAAGAGATTGATTCTGGCCCTTAAGATTTCAGTGTTGTCATAAAGTATATCCAGATGAATACCCTGGGGGATCTGCTGTTGCTTCTGGTCGATAAAGGTTTCCACAGAAGTTGAAATAGCAAGAGCATCCTCTTCTTTGGTTTTGTTGACCACGATGAGTACCGATGGCTTTCCGTTTATAATAGCCTGGATGGGGTCTTCTGTAAATCCATCCTTGATCGTGGCAATGTGATCAAGGGTGATGATATTACCGGACGGATCGGCCAACACCACGATTTCGGCCAACTCCTGGCCGGTATATTTTCTGCCCACGGTTCTGATACGGATCTCTTCACCGGTAGTCCGTATGGTACCACCGGCCAGGTTGAGATTACTTCTGCGGATGGCATTTGAAACCGCTGAAAATGTGAGGCCATATTCACGAAGGCGTTCCTCGGAAATCTCCACGGCGATTTCATATTGCCTGGACCCGAAAATATCGATCTGGGATACACTGTCCAATTCCTGCAGTTCATCTTTGATTCGTTCAGCATACTCTTTGATGCGACGTTCCGACATGTCCCCCGAGAGGTACAGCAGTACCACGGGTTCTTTTAATAACAGTTCCGTGATAATCGGTTTCTCTGCATCGACAGGAAATGTTGAAATGGCATCGATTTTGGTCCTGATACGGTCCAGGACTTTGTCCACATCATAGTTTTCGTGGATTTCGATGAGGGTTGTGCCGGAATTTTCGCTCGAATAGGTCGTATAGAGCTTGATACCCTCAATACCCTCGATTGCCTCCTCCAGTTTTCGAGAGATGCCCTCTTCAATTTCTTCGGGGTCGGCGCCCGGGAAGGGTACGGTTATGGTGATCATATCGAGGGAAAATTCAGGGAAATTTTCCCGCACCATCGATTTGAGGGCAAAACCGCCGACAATAAAGATGAGCAGGAGAATGATGTTTGCAAAAACAATATTTTTTACAAATGCCGCCAGGACGCGTTTCATTCGGGTATTCCTTGTTTTATTCAGTATCGAAAACCTGATCCTCTGGGCCAGGTCAGAGACAATTGGCTATGCCGATGTTGTTAGTTCCTTAAATCCGAAGCACAAAATTCGTATTTCGATATTCGAATTTAGAATTTATCATAAGTTGAATGTGCATAAAATTAATCCCTTACAGGATTAAATCAGTGCCGGGCCCTTTGGACCCTGGTATCTACTTCACTGTCACTGCCAGCAGTGCATTTTCCAGGGGATCGCTCAGTCTGGTGGTGACGACTGTCTGGCCGGGTGTCAAACCTTCGGAAACAAATACATTCTCTCCTTCAGCGTAGATGACCTTCACAGGTATTGTTTTCAGACGGCTCTCTTCAGTGGCCAGGTAAACCGTATTCTCGAAGCTTACAGACCAACGGGGCAAACGAACGACATTTTGTATCGTTTTACCAGGAACATCCACTATGCAGAACATACCTTCTACCAGAGGAAATAGGCTGTGTTCCCGCGTCTGTACATTTTTGGCATCGATATGTATGGCAACTGTCAGCGTCCGTGTCTGCGGATTGAACTGGACGACTTTGTCCAGGATGCCTGTCCAGGGATCGGTTTCAGGATTCTCTGTCCAGCGCAGCTTACAGGCCACAGGGGTCGGCTTCGAAAACCAGGTGGTCTGATTTTCTGATTGGTTGTGGTCAAATAGGAGCCATTGGCGCGCATCCTCGGCCGCCAGGGAAATCTGAATTTCGAGAAGGGTGTCGTCCGCCAGGGTTACAAGGGGTTGCCCGGGTGTTACAAATTGACCTATTTCGACAGAGGCGTTTTTTATTCGTCCAGTAAATGGTGATGTCACCCGGCACCGGAGCAAGTTTACTTCTGCGATGGCAAACCTGGCTTTTGCAGCTTCTATGCCGCTGTTTACCTCCTGGATTTGAAGTGGGTAAAGAGCCAGCGTCCGGGCCATTAGGTCAGCCTGGTCTACGGTTGCGTTGTAGGCCTGTTCAGTCCTGTCCACACTTGATCGGGTTCCAACATCGTTGACCTCATAGAGTTGCTGTATACGTTTGAATTCCAATTGAGCCAGGTCTCGGTTACGCCCGATGGTTTTTTGTCTTTTCCGATCCAAGGAGAGCTGTTTTTCCAATCTCAAAACAGTATTTTTCAATTGCTGAAGGGAAGCGTTCGCCTCCTGCAGTGTGGCGGCGTATATTCTGGAATCGATTTTGAAAAGTGTGGCGCCCCGCGGTATGATTTCACCGGCATCAAGGCGGGGGTGGACATCTACGACACGACCGGAAATTTCCGGGGAGATGGAAACGGTGTTGAGCGTCTTTATTTCGCCGTATCCGGTCAAGATGACCCTGACATCTTCTGTTTTGACGATGGTACCTTCGACCTGCAAAGCTTGCTCCGTTCGTTTGGCCTCCGCCGGTGGTTTTTTCAAGGCTGATAGTTTGTTCATGATCAGCAGTCCGAACAGCAAGACGATCAGGCAGATGATGATCCGGATGACGATTTGTCTTGCCCGAACCGGTGTTTTTATCGACTGTTTAGATTCCATTTTATTTCACCCCGACAGGTACTGGTCAAAAAATCCCGGAAATTATATTACACATTTAAAACCTGGCTCTTTGGGCCAGGTCAGAGATATTTGGCGATGCCGATTTCGATATTCGGATTTAGAATTTATCACACGCTGAATGTGTATAACATTAACTCTTATAGGGTTGAATCAGTGCAGGGTCTTTTGGACCCGGGTATCTACTCAGTATCAGGTTAGGGCTCTTTTTCCAGGATCGCCTTGACCTTTTCCAGCACATCACACCACATGACCGCTGTCTCCCGACCCAGCTTCTCCACCAAGTCCACAAACCTGAGAAGTATGGCTTCTTCGATTGACGGACGGATAATTCCCGGAATGTGCAGTTACCTGATGGAAGGATGTCTCGAGCTCTCTGACCTCTTTCATGCGCTGTTGGTCGAGAAAAAACCGATATAAGGTATCGACGGCATCTCTTGAACGCCCGAGAATTTGTGTCTCTATCTGAAAAAGTGCTTGAATTGATTTGTCAGAAACAGGATATCCTTTATCGTCTATAGGAATATGATGGTCCATGGTGAGTCGCGAGATATTGTTGATATCAACGAGCTTGACAATACCCAGGGGTGTTATGATCACGTTGCCCACACCGGCAAGGTCTGGAATCGCACCTGTTTTCATGATAAGGTTTTTGATACAGTTGACGAATGAGGCCAAGTTTTCAAGAGCGGTATTCAATGCTCCGTCATGGGCGCCCTTCATGATGCCTTCGATTTTCATTAATGCATTTTCATGCCAAGGGTCGACAGCTTCTCCACGAACATACTCCTGGAGGCCGCACAGCAGAATGCTTTTCTTACGTCCCCGCGTATAATCTACCATAAATTCCGATGATACAGCATAATGGGATTTTGACAGCCACTGCTGAAGAATCTTGTAATCATCTATTTCTTTCTGGACAGCACGCCGGGAAGAGAATTTATTCTTGAAAATTCTGAGCATGACAATCGGCTGTGCTACGGGGAACATGCGAATACCATGCTGAACGACGCCGCTGGTTTCGAGGGCTATGTCTGACAGTTTCAGGACCTGTATCAATCGGGATCGGAGGCCTTCCCTGAAATGGTTGCGGAAAAAAAACCTGGAAGGGTGCTTGATGAAATTCAACGCTACGATGTCTTCGTGCGACAGGGTCGGCTTGTTTCGGATGTCGGTTATCATATCTTAAAAATATCAGCTCAACTTTCTGGGTTCAGCGAACACGAAATGAATAATCCCCTGGCGCTTTGCGAACTCGCCGCAAGGACTCCTAACATCAGCGCTGGCCACATGGTTAAGCAGGCATGGCTTCAAAGTGGCCGGGTTTTCATATTGGATTTTCATTGTCGTGCGCTGATGTAAGGATCCCTAAGCGTCTCAAACAGCACAAAACGCCATTGGATCACCCATTTCGCTCTATCTATGGTAAAAGCCGAAAGTTGAGTTATCAGGTTGTTTAGACTGTTAGGTTGTGCCTTTAGGGATAAGCATTAAGCTCTGAGTCGCTTACAGCTTAACGCTTAAGGATTATCGCTCAATTGCTGTCAGCAACCCTCGAACCCTTGGAACCTCGACCCCTTGAACCCTCTATTCCAGCATATCCTCTTCAAGTTTATCAATCCAAGCCATCTTCACGTTTGCCTTTTGGATGAGGTAGTCTCTGGCAGATCCAAATTTCTTGGTGATGTGTTCTATTACGGCCACGATAGCGGTTCTTGGGGCCGTCAAGTAACCCATTAACTTTTCAGGGTCAACTCCCACCTTTCGCAGGTTATCTTGAATATTTTCTATCTCCTCCGCATTGTAGATGTTCGACAGGGCGTGGTCATGAATCACCCACTTTTCAGATACGCCCAAGCTCAAGAGAATCAAGGCTGCACATACCCCGGTACGATCTTTTCCCGCGGTACAATGAAATACAAGGGGGCGGGAAGATTGTTGAGCTAAACACTTAAATAAATGATGCCAAGTATCAGGAAAAGCATCAATTTTTTCAATATAGGCTTTCAGCATGAAGTCCTGAGTAAACCAGCTGGTGTCGCCTTTCATAATTCTGGTAATAGCCTCGGTTGGCTCCATTGTCGTGTTTACGATGGGAAGGTGCAGGTATTGCAGAGATGTATTTTCCGGCAGACGGTTTGGCTGGCGCGCTATTTCTTCTGTTGAACGAAAATCGCAAACAGTCTGGATCCCGAGTTCGTTCAGCACCTGGTGGTCATTTTTTGTCAATGATGCCAGGTGCCCGGAGCGAAAAATCTTGCGCCATTTGACCCGGTTGTGCCTGTTGGTTGGATACCCGCCGATATCTCGAAAATTAGCGGCACCATCGAGCACGATTCTGCGTTCATGATCCTCATTTTCAATATTCAGACTAGGTGTGTTCATAGGATTGTTTTTACGATATTCGTTTCAGAATTATCAATGCATCAACCGCCACGGGTTGTCCCTCGATCAGTTTTATCGGGTTGATATCAATTTCGCCGACAGCGTCATTTTCCAGCCCGATCTTGCCGAGAGTAATCAAAAGTTCCGCCATGGTTTTACGGTCTACCGACGGCTTTCCCCTGAAGGGTTCCAGAATTTTTTTTCCGCGTATATTGTCCATCATGTCCATGGCATCGAAGGTGGTGATGGGCGCCACCCGGATGGACACATCTTCCAGTATTTCTGCCAGGACGCCGCCGAGCCCGAACACCACGCAGGGGCCAAACTGGCTGTCGCGTTTGAGGCCCGCCATAAGTTCGCGGTTGCCCCTGAGCATCTGTTGAATCAGGACCTCAGTTATCGGGATAGTGCTTTCCGATAGAAGTTCTTTGTAGGCCAGTCTTACCTGGGACTCATCCTTGAGATCGAGTCGTATTAAATCGAGTTCGGTCTTGTGTTGAAGATTTTCTCCAGAGGCCTTCAGTACGATCGGGTAGCCGATGGAATTTGCGGCTGAG
>Ga0164315_10004795_pt1 | contig 10522 bp, 7 predicted proteins | sample GuaBasSedimGuay6_FD_113737 | JGI IMG/M metagenome (GOLD analysis project Ga0164315, IMG submission 113737) | Subseafloor sediment microbial communities from Guaymas Basin, Gulf of California, Mexico - Guay6, Core 4569-2, 0-3 cm | ecosystem: Environmental > Aquatic > Marine > Hydrothermal vents >...
CCACAAGGGATTGCCCCTACAAACCGTTCGTAGGGGCAACCCTTGTGGTTGCCCCTTTTTAGGCAGGCTAGGTGGTCTTAGGATTTTCGCTCTCCTGCACTAGTGCAGGAGAGCGAAAGTTTCAATACCATTGAAAAACAAGGGCAACCACAAGGGATTACCCCTACGGATGGCTTGTAGGGGCAACCCTTGTGGTTGCCCCTTTTCATGCTAATTTTGTGTTTGTCAAAACCCTATAAAATGGGGTGAAACAACCCCCAAGGGGTTGAATGTGAATAGCCCGTAGTGAAGCCTGGGGTTCCTTCGATATCGGGGGGATTTGACAAACACAAAATCAGCATGAAGAATGTCGCCCCAAAAAAGCTCTCAGTCAACACCCTAGGGCATACCGACGTGTATGCCCTTGTGAATTTTAGGGCGAACACGCAAGGGCTGCCCCTACAGACGTAAGATAAACCCCAAAAATCACCATGAACAATTCTATTCTTGAGATAATTTCATTTGTTCGGGTAATCGCACAATAAAGGTTGAACCTTTTCCAAAATCACTTTCGACAGAAATCGTGCCGCCCATCATTTCCGTAAACTGCTTAGTAATCACTAAACCTAATCCTGTGCCACCTTGCTTGCGGGTTGATGAGGAGTCTACTTGACTAAATAACTGAAATAAATGACTGATTTTTTCAGATTTAATGCCAATCCCCGTATCAGTCACAATGAAATTAAACCCTTTTTTACCTTGTTCACTTGTGCTAGTCACTTTTAAGGTAATCAGGCCGTTGTTAGTGAATTTAGCAGCATTACTTAACAGATTCAATAAAATTTGACGCAGTTTTGTTGCATCGGCATACATTTTGCCAAGCTCGTCACTGAGGGTGGCTTGAAAAGTATTACCTTGTTTATCCATGAGTGGCTGGACAGACTGTATCATTTCATCAATGAGTTGAGAGATTGCAAAAGTCTCACCAAAAAATTCCATCTTGCCGGCTTCAATTTTCGTGATATCCAGCACATCACTAATCAAACTCAGCAGATGTTTAGCAGCCAAGCCAATTTTTTCCAAATCAGGGCTCAAATCATCATAACCTAAGTCATTGGCATCTTCTTCAAGCATTTCACTATAGCCGATAATGACGTTCAAGGGCGTTCGCAATTCATGGCTCATATTGGCCAGAAAATGACTTTTTGCCAAATTCGCTGATTCTGCCTTCTCTAAAGCCCATCTGATTTTTTCTTCCATCTGCTTGCGTTCAATAATTTCTTGTTGCAGCAATTTATTACTTTCTAACAATTCAGCGGTGCGTTCATTCACTTTACTTTCTAATGCGAGTTCTATCCGATTATGCTGACGTTCTTGTTGAATAAAACGCAAATAAGTCTGAATTTTGCTAATTAATTGAGGTGTATCAATGGGTTTAGTCAGATAATCTGCAGCCCCGATGCCATAACCTTTTTTCTTAAATTCTTCCGACTTATAAGCGGCCGTGAGAAAGACAATGGGAATATGTCGCGTCTTTTTTCGCGACTGAATGATTTTGGCGGTTTCAAAACCATCCATTTCAGGCATTTGCACATCAAGGATAATCAAGTCCACATTTTTTTTCATAAGAGTATTTAAAGCGGCTATACCTGATTCCGCATTAAAAACCTTCACATTCTCAATGTATTCATTAATAAGACTATGCAAACTCAGTAAATTATTCTGATTATCATCAACAATCAGTATTTTAAGGGTTTCAGTTGTTGCTAACATCTTTACACCTTTTTCAGTTATCAGTTTCACGCAAATGTTTTTGCGCGCAAAAACTTCTTAAATGGAAATCAGTTATCAATTCTTTGCCCCAGTTTTTGCGTCAATGCCATTAAGTTAAGCCTGGGCTTTCGCGGTGGTTCGCCCCTACAACCCCTGAATATGTTGGGTTTGGTAGGGGCATACCACCGCGAAAGCCCTTAACGAAGGTGGCATTGAGTGGGTAAATTGAATCATGTCAAATCAATGGGTTATCAAACAAATCATCTGTGTTCATTTTTCATTTTTCATTTATTTGAGTGTTATGTCAATTTAAAGTTGGGCCAAACCTGACAGGTTTTGAAAACCTGTCAGGTTTTTATTTCATTTTTTAATAAATATTTTGACCCAAACCTGACAGGTTTTGAAAACCTGTCAGGTTTTTGAAGCCTGAGTAATGAGTTGATGAATATGTAAGATTAAATCGTCTTGCTCATAAGCGTCTTTTTGAAAAACCGTTTCGACATGCTGATTTAAATGCGCTTGTTCCTCAGCACTGAGATTTTTCGCTGTCAAGACGACAACGGGTGTTGAATGCCATTTATCGTTTTCTTGTAAACGTTTGAGAAATTCAAACCCATTCATCACGGGCATGCTCAAATCAAGTAAAATCAATACCGGTTTTTTATGATCAAGGTGTTCTAAAGCAACTTGTCCATTTTCAGCTTGAAAAACAGGCATGCCCTCGGTTTCGAGGATATTCGTCAGACATTCGCGAAAGATTTCATCATCCTCAACAACCATCACTAAACCGTGTGAATTATCACCAATGTGGTATTTTTCTAAAATTGAGATTAATTGATGACTTACCATGGTTTTGTCAATACACTCGGTTGCCCCCATAGCATAGCCTTTCTGTTTATCCTCTTCTATCGCAATCATAATCACCAGAATATGCGCTAATAACGAATCGTTTTTGATACGAGAGAGTACTTCCCATCCGTTATTATCAGACATACGCACATCAAGTAGAATCGCATCAGGCCGCAGTTTGTAAGCGAGTTTGATCGCGTCATCACCATTCGCTGCAACCGCCACGGCATAGCCTAATTGACTGAGATCATTTTTAAGCAAGTCACGCACACTGGCATCATCATCAATAACCAAGACAATGCCCTCTCCTTTTAACAAGCTTTCGAGTGCAGACTGAGAGGTCAATTTCTTATCTGCTGGTGCGGTTTTCAGGTGTACTGGCAGAGAGAGCATAAAGGTACTACCCACCCCAAATTCGCTTTCGACACAAATGGTACCGCCCATTATTTCTGCAAATTGCTTAGTAATCGCTAAACCTAAGCCTGTGCCCCCGTAGCGGCGAGTGGTGGATGAATCGGCTTGGGTAAAGGCTTTAAACAACTTTTTTTGCTGTTCTTCAGTCATACCAATGCCATTATCCGTCACGCCAAAATTAATCCATTCGCTATCACGATTCACTTCAAAACGAATCACACCTTGTTCAGTAAATTTGGCGGCATTACTGATTAAATTCAAAAGCATCTGGCGCAATTTGCCCCTATCAGTGTGCATGTTGCCTAAGTTCTCATTAAAGACGATTTTTAAGGTATTATTTTTTTTCTCAACCAGTGGTTGAAGGGTATAAACGATTTCATTGAGGGCATCGGTTAGATCGAAAGTTTCAAGATATAAATCCATCTTACCCGCTTCGACTTTAGACAAATCAAGCACATCGTTGATCAATCCCAATAAATTCTTGCCAGAAACATGAATTTTTTTCAAATCTGGAATAAAATCAAGCTGATCTGAGTCTTCCGCTTCTTCCTGTAACATTTCGCTATAACCTAGAATGGCATTCAAAGGGGTACGCAATTCGTGACTCATATTGGCCAAAAATTGACTTTTAGTCTGGTTAGCGGTTTCGGCGACTTGTTGTGCTTCTTCAGCTTGAATTCTAGCGGCTTCTGCTCTCTTTTGCGCTTGTTCCGCTTGTCTTTTAGCTTCTAACAATTCTGCTGTACGTTCCTCAACTCGGTGCTCTAATTCATGACGTGCTTTTAATAGTTCACTCGTGCGTTCGGTGACTTTGCGTTCTAAATTGATTTTCTGCTGACGATCTTGTTCAATAAAGCGTACATAAGACTTAATTCGATTAATTAATTGAGGCGCATCAATGGGTTTCGTCAGATAGTCAGCCGCGCCAATCTCAAAACCTTTTTGCTGAAATTGTTCTGATTTATAAGCTGCGGTTAGAAAGACAATAGGGATATGTTGAATTTTAGGGCGTGATTGGATTATTTTAGCGGTTTCAAAACCATCCATGTTAGGCATTTGCACATCAAGAATAATCAAATCTACCCGTTTTTTGAGCAGGATTTTTAAGGCAGCTTCTCCTGATTGCGCTTGCAAAATGTGAGCATTGATATACTTTTTAATCAAAGTGCGTAAAGTAAAAAGATTATTTTCGTTGTCATCGACAATCAGTACATTAATGAGTTCATTCATATTCAGTTATCAGTTATGTAGGGTGGGGTAACGTGGTTGCCCACCTGTTTATGCTTCTGATGATTTGCAAAGGGTATATTTTGCCACGGAAAAACACGGAAAAACACGGAAAATGATTGTGCCGATAATATCTGAACATTAACAATATGTTGTTCAATTAAAGTTCGCAAAGCCAGAAGATTATTTTTGTTATCATCGACAATGAGTATCTTTATAGATTGAATAGTTGACATATTTTTTTTGTTGTCTCTCAAAAGGGCAACCACAAGGGATTGCCCCTACAGACGTGCAATAACTCACCGATACAACCAAACGCGCATTAGCGAAATCAATTTATGAGTGTCTACGGGTTTACTGAGGTAATCACTGGCCCCGGCCTCTATACATTTCAGTTTATCGCCTTTCATGGCTTTTGCTGTGAGGGCTATAATGGGCAGTTTACGAAATTGCGCTTGTTTTCTGATCTCTTGTATGGCTTCATAGCCGTCCATTTCGGGCATCATGATGTCCATCAAGGCTATCGCTATGTCGGGATGCTCGTTTAATAATTCAATGGCTTCTTTTCCATTGTCGCCGACAATCACTTCCATGTCTTTGCTTTCTAAGAATGTCGTTAGGGCGAAGGTATTGCGCACATCATCGTCAACAATCAGTACCTTTTTGTGGCTTAATATGCCCTCTTTGTTATGTACCTGCTGCAACATTTGCTGTTTCTCTTTCGGTAAGCGTGTTTCCACTTGATGGAGAAACAAGGTGGCTTCATCTAATAAACGTTCTGGTGATCTCACCGATTTGATGGTGAGATTATTCGAGCATTTCTGTAATCTATTTTCTTCCTCAGCTGTCAATTCGCGTTCAGAATAGAGAATGACGGGAAGATGAGACAGCTTGTCTTCATGTTGCAGTTGTTCAATGATTTGGATGCCTGTTTGTTGTTCAACATCAACATCAATAATGAGACAGTCAAATGTGAACAGTTGTAGTACTTGCTGAGTGCGTACACGCGTTGCGACAGCGTTGATTTCAACTTCATCACTCCCAACAATGTCCAAAATGTCCAGTTGATGTTGTTCATCATCGACAATCACTAAGACGTTTTTCACCGTTTTGCTCATAAACTCTTCTATAGAATTAAAGGCTTCACCGAGTTCGGCCATGCTGATAGGCTTGAGCAAGTAACCGATGGCCCCCATTTGTTTGGCATCCCGGCCTTGATCGGAAGCTGACATAAAATGTACGGGAATATGTCTGGTGGCGGGGTTGTCTTTTAATTTTTCCATGACTGTCCAACCATCCATTTCGGGTAAACCGACATCTAGCACTATGGCATGGGGGTGATACGCTTGGGCTAATTGTAAGCCGCTTTTGCCTTCGGCTGCGATAAGGCATTTAAACCCTCTTTCGCGTGCCAATTTCATCAGGATAGTGAAGAACTTACGATCATCTTCTATAATTAAAAGGATTTTGTCTTCGGGTTGCAAACTGTCTCTGTCATCAGCAATCGCGATTTTGATCTCAGATGATGGTGTTGGCTCGTCGCGCCTTTGACTGATATTCTCTGAAGGCATGAGTATGTCAACCTCGGCCGTTTCGGGAATATCCAGAATTTCTGACGGTTTTTCTAAGTTTTCAGGTATATAGAGCGTAAACGTACTGCCCTTGCCTTCTTCGCTGTGCAGTTGAAGTTCGCCGCCTAATAAGCGGGCTAATTGGCGTGAAATTGATAAACCAAGCCCTGTGCCGCCGAAACGGCGGCTAGTTGTGCCATCCACTTGTTGGAAAGCTTCAAAGATAACCATTTGTTTATCTTCAGGAATCCCAATACCGGTATCCGATACACTGAACACCAGAAAATGCCCTTTTTGTAAAGGGCCTTCCATTTGAAATATGGGCGCTAGGGTTTTTTGGGCTTGGGGAGCTTTTAGGGATTCGATAGTCAGCTTGACTTCTCCCTCACTGGTAAATTTTAAGGCATTGGATAACAGATTGTTGATGATTTGTTGTAGCCTGTGTGCATCATTGTGTAGTATTTGTGGCACGTCTTTAGCAATCGTTATCTGGAAGCCTAAGCCTTTTTTATCCGCCACGGGGCGGAATTTGTATTCAATCGGTTCCACTAATTCCATCAGTGAGCAATCTTCTAGATTGACTTCAATTTTGCCGGCTTCCACTTTGGATAAATCCAGAATTTCGTTGATCAGCGTCAGCAAGTCTGAACCTGCACTCTGAATGGTTTGGGCGTATTCCACTTCTTGTTCAGTCAAGTTGCCTTCCGTATTCTCACTTAACATCTGGGCCAGAATGAGCAGACTGTTTAAAGGGGTGCGTAATTCATGGGACATATTGGCGAGAAATTCGGATTTATATTTGCTGGCCAATTCTAATTCATGGGCCTTTTTTTCAATCGCTAATTTGGCAGATTCCATATCGGCTTTGGTTTCTTCTAAGGCCTGATTTTTATCTCGGATATCCTCTTTTTGCCGTTCTAATTCTCTGGTGCGCTCTTCAAGTTCTTCATTGGTTTGACGCAGCTCTTCTTGTTGGGTTTGCAATTCTTCAGATTGCGTTTGCAATTCTTCAGTTTGTCTGCGGCTTTGTTGCAATAGCACTTGCATACGAGTTCGTGATTCGGCGGTGTTGATTGCGATCCCTATGCTGGGCATGATTTGATTCAGGAAGTCTTGTTGAATCTCTGTGATGTTTTTGAAAGCGGCCAGTTCAATCACGCCTTTCAGTGTGTCTTCATACATAAACGGTTGTAGCAGTACATGATGGGGTAAGGCTTGCCCTAAACCGGATTGGATGCGAAGATAATAATTGTCGGGTACTTTCGTCATCAAAATGGGTTTCTGCTCTAAAGCCGATTGTCCAACCATGCCTTCGCCAATCTGAAAATCAGTGCTCACGCCTTTGCGGTAATTATAGGCATAACTGGCGATCAGTTTCAGGCGCGGTTTTTGATCCTTTTTGAGTTCTTCAAGACGATAAAATAGGCCAACTGGCATGTCTAAATAAGTGGCCAGAAAAGTAATGATGTTTTTGGCCAATTGAATAATCTCTTGCTCACCACTGATCTGTTCACTTAATTGCGTTTGCCCCGTTTTCAGCCAATCTTGAATTTGATTTTGGGTGGTGGCATCCGCCATTTTGACTGAGGCCGTTTCTAGGGCATGTTTGATTTGGAGAAAATCGCCTCGATATTCGGCCTGAGCCATGACACGCTGTTCACCTTCGGCCAATCCTTGAGAAACTTGAACTATATCTTCAATCACTTGTCGTAGATCAGATAAGGCATTTTCTAAGGCTTGTTTGACTTGAACGAAATCGCCTTTGTATTCCACTTGGGGTGTGACGCGCAAGTCGCCTTTGGCTAAGCCTTGAGAGACTTGGATTATATCTTCAACCACTTGACGTTGATCGGGCAATGCGATTTCCAAGGCTTCTTTAATTTGTGTAAAGTCGCCTTGATAGGTGGCTTTGGGCATAATGCGGAGGTTGCCTTTGGCTAAGCCTTGAGACACTTGAACTATATCATCAATGACGGTTTTAAAGGCTTTGGCGACGGCATAAAAGGCTTGCCCAATATCTCCCATTTCATCCCGATAGGCGATGACTTTATCGATTTCAGTTCGGTTGGTGACGGTTGAGGTGATTTCACCGGCGACGATTTGATTCGCAATGGTATTAATAATCTGTACTGATTTGGCAATCCCGATGGAAATAAATAAAGCCACAGCAATACTGAGGATGATGACGGCGATTAAAGCCATAATGGTTGTCGCAAACAGCCTGGTTCGCGTCGCTTGGGCACTGTCATACATGCCCTTGGCTTTATTGGCCGCGTCGTTTTTTAAGGCTTCCATTTTCCGATCAAGTAAGGCGACATGTTCAGCCCCTTTGCTTTTACTCATCGCAGCAGCTTTATCCCTTTGCCCACTTTTCATGAAAGCAATGACTTCTTCACGAATGGGTGCCCAATTTTGAAAAATGTGATGCGTTTCAGCGATTAATGCCGCGCCCTCATCGCCAAGAATCCATTTTTGAACTATAGCAAATTGCTGATAAACCTCTTGTTCATATTGATCTACCTGTAAATGTGCCGCTTTGATCTCCGCAGCGTTTGCGGCAAGGGCGACATCCTTCATGCTACGGTGCATTTTGATAATGCCGGTGTTAGCGGTTAGCACAGCACGAGTGACTTGCAAGGGATGGTTGTAAATCTTTGTCGTCAAATCGGCCAAAACCTCCATTTGGAAGAGGCCGTAGATATTCACAGTGCTGCTAAAAAGTAATATGAAGGCGAAAGATAATAGTAATTTAGTACGGATTTTTAATTTCATGGTGTTCATTCGTTCATATTTTCAACACAGAGATCACAGAGGGCCACAGAGGGCCACAGAGGTTTGACTTGGTTACTCTGTGGTACTCTGTGATACTCTGTGTTCTCTGTGTTGAAAAAAATTTTAAAAAGAACCAGCTTTGATTATTCCGCTTCCGGATTGACAGCTTTAATATCCTTATGTGGCACAAATAAACCACACCCCATTTTTCGGCCTTCACCTAAACCCTGTTGTTGTAAGCTAATCGAATCTTGATGTTTGAGATCGGCTATCATTAAACTGCGTGTCAATAGGGGCCCATCTGGCATGAGAAATTGGTGAGTGAGGCCGCATAATGCTTTACGACATTCAATTCCGATTTGTTGTAATTGGGTGACGGCGTGGTTTAAAAAACTATCTTCATCAAGTGAAGGATTGGCGATGATATGTCGCGCAAATAAAACGGGCATTGAAGTCAAGGGCTTGGATTTCGCAGCGCCTACTTTTAGCGAATAGCCGGCAATATCAAGCGTCATGCCTTTGAGTGTTTGAGCATCGGTGATGCGGTGTTCAGGTAAACGCAAGATCAATTTGGTACGGCGCGACAAATATAATAAGTCATCTTGCTCTTCTGGGCGATTCCAACCATTACCTGATTCGGCCCCATGAATCAAATGCAATCCCGCTTCTGGTTCCTGCTCAAACCAAGGTAAGGCTTGTGCAATCGCTTGAGATAAAGCATAAGCATGATCGACTGGTAAACAACGACAATTTATATCAAAGGCCATATCCATAATGTGATTATGAACGATAGCCTGTTTAGGAGAGTTTTCTTCTTGCCACAACATATCAGTTATCAGTTATCAGTTGTAGGGTGGGTAACGGGTTTTTGTTGCCCACCAAATCAATATAAAAAGTTTTTCACGCAAAAGTTTTGCGCGCAAAACTTTTGCGTGAAAAGTTATGCCCATCTGCAGTATATCAACAATCATTTAATCCGCCCGTAGAGGCAATCCCTTTTGGTTGCCCTTTAATTTCGCCCGTAGGGGCAATCCCTTGTGGTTGCCCGACTTTCAATAAAAAGCGGCTTCTAAACGATCTTCCCAATTTTCGGGTGTGTCTGAAAAATTCGGGCGTACATCCATACGAAAAAAACGCTCTCTTTTTTCTTGAGCCTCTTGTTTGACGAGTTCAACTAATTCTTCAAAATTTTGCAGCTCATGATGCTTGATCAGAATTTCGCTTAAATGTAGCATTTATTCAATCCTCTGTTTGGTAATGGTTTGGTTAATGGTTAATGGTTAATGGTTAATTATTAATCATCGTTTAAATTAAACTTTTGAACTTCTGAACTCCTGAATGCCTTTTTGATGATTGATTTTTCGATACCTTTACCCATTATTATGAGGCTAAAAACTTGTTTAAGTTTCTTTAAACAAGTAAAATGCCTGCGCTTTGTCAATAAACAGACTACACCTTTATCTTTGACAGCAAGAGCGCAATATTCCCATCAATGATGGTGAAAATAAAACAGTGCTGAGTTGATGTTTTTCTTATTATCCGTTATTTAGATTAGATACGAAAACCGTCTCGCTTTGTCAATACTTGAGCGTTTTAATTAACGCACATTTTTTTATTTTCAAGGAGCAAATATGGCTCATAAAACTCAGAAAGATAAAGAAATCAATCTATTAACTGACAATATACCCTCTGATTATGCCGCTAAACTGTGTTTTTTGTAACCGGCAATCATCTCGTGGATATCCTTGTTACATATTAACACTTAGATCAGCAGGTTGAAAACATCCAAGCATTCAAACAACAACAAGCCAGCACTTAAGTACTGAAGCACAAATAAACAGGTATTTTGGGCATTCGCCCTGGATTGCCCCTACGGGTACGGTTGTAGGGGCAATCCCTTGTGGTTGCCCCGATTGCTTCTATTAAAATACCTGAAA